>Ga0315338_1000666_pt1 | contig 65877 bp, 43 predicted proteins | sample ASW8metaG_FD_204518 | JGI IMG/M metagenome (GOLD analysis project Ga0315338, IMG submission 204518) | Ammonia-oxidizing marine archaeal communities from Monterey Bay, California, United States - ASW #8 | ecosystem: Environmental > Aquatic > Marine > Coastal | place: USA: California | collected...
AACAGCCCCGGGAGCGCGACGGCGATGAGCTACGGCGACCTTCAGTCGGGCGGTTTGGCTGCGTCGGAACTCGATGTATTCAGTTTCTCGGGAACATCGGGCGACGAAGTTCTGGTGCGATTGGCTGAGACGAGCAGTCTCCTCGAGCCGAAGTTCCGTGTCTTCGCACCCGACAATAGCGAGGTCTGTACCTTGACTGCGGGCGCGTTCGCAGAGCTTCAGTGCAGCTTGACGCAGACGGGCACTCACCATGTCTTTGTGGAGGACGGTGGGGGGCTGGATTCTGGTAACTACAACCTTCATCTGCAGCGAATCAACGGACCGGCGAATGCGACTCCGATCGCAGTAGGCGGTTCGGACTCCGGCAACATCGGTGCTGCAGCGGCCATGAATGCCTACAGCTTCACCGGTGTGTTGAACGATTCGATCACCTTTAGGGTTACGGGGACTTCTGGAACGCTGGACCCGAAGTTCCGCGTCTACACTCCGAGCAATAGCCTGTTGTGCCAGGATGCCGATACGGCTGTGGCGGAGTTCACGTGCAGCATCGGAGCTAACGGGACCCATCATATTTTCGTAGAAGACAACGGAGCTACGGATACAGGCAACTACACACTAGAGCTGATTGATGTGACTCCGACCCCGTTGACGTTCTTCGTCAACGATCAGGTGGGTTTCAACGCCGCTGTTGCGGGATTGGTTTTCCAAGGCAGAGAGGATTGGGAATCGAGTACGCTTGCCGCCAGTAGTGTGATCGCCATCGATGACTCGATCGCACCGGGGGTTTCGTCTTCCCCGGCTCCTCCGACGTTTGTTACCGGAACGAATGCGAGCATTGGACTCACCGTTCAATCGAACACGAACGGAAACCCAGGAAATACCTCGCCTCGAGGCGCCGGCTCGTTGGCGGCTGCCAGTCCCGGGTACCTCGGTACACCGACGCATCAAGTGTCGACGGGCTTTCAGTTCGACAGTTTCGATCTGATCTTCGGCGGCAACCGTGCCGTCGGTTTCGTCCCGTTGTTCATCGACTCTGTCAACGCAATCCCGACCACGGGCTCGATTACGGTTCAGGTGTTCGATACCACTAACACGTTGATTGGCACGCAGATCATCACGGGTGTCGATTACCAAGGCGCATCGAGCTTCCTGGGCGTGGTCGTACCGTCTGGTACGAGCATTGGGCGTATCAATCTGTTTGACTCGGACGCGGTCGACCACTTTCAGGGCGCGGACGATATCGACGTCTACAATTAGAGCTGGAGGTCGCTCTTATATCCGGCCCGCTGCCCTGCTCGCCCGTCGCGGTTTGAGTGGGCCAACCAGGTGTGCGAAGCTAGGCGCCCACTGTCGACGAGACGACCCGGGTAATTTGTCGCCGGAAGAAATTCATGGCTGCGGACGACCAAACGATCGAAACGAAGAGCATGGTCGGCCAGACCTTGTCTCACTATCGCCTCCTCGAGAAGATCGGTGCCGGCGGGATGGGCCAGGTTTACTTGGCCGAGGACACCAAGCTTCGCCGAAAGGTCGCGGTCAAACTACTTCTCGACGACCTGACGAAAGACGAGGAGCGTCGAAAACGCTTCGTTCAGGAGGCGCGGGCGGCAGCGGCGGTGGATCATCCCAACCTCGCTTCGATCTTCGACATCGGGGAAGAAGACGGTCGCACGTTCATCGTCATGGAGTATGTGCCCGGGACGAGTCTGCGCAAGGCTTTGGTTGGGAATGCGTTCGAGCTGGAACGCGCGGTTCGAGTATCGCGTCGGATCGCCGGTGCTCTCGAGAAAGTCCACGCCAATGGCGTCATCCACCGCGATCTGAAGCCCGAGAATATCTTGATTACGGAGGACGGCGACCCCAAGCTCATCGATTTCGGGTTGGCCAAGCTCGTGGAGAACACCTCGGAAGAAATTGTGGAGTCGTCCGACGACGACCTGACGCACAGTCTCGTGTTGACGTCAGGTGCGATGGTCATGGGCACCACCGCCTATATGTCGCCGGAGCAAGCCTGTGGTGCGCCAGTGGACGCCCGCGCGGACATATTCTCGTTCGGTGCGGTCTTCTACGAAATGGTGGCGGGCCGGCGTGCGTTTCAGCGGGACAGCGACGTGAAGACACTCAGCGCGGTGCTCCGTGAGCCGCCACCGCCCATCAAGAACGTTCCGGGGCGCCTCAAGAAGAGGCTCGATGAAGTATGCCAACGGGCAATGGCGAAGAAGCCGGAAGACCGATATCAAAGCGTTCGCGAGTTCGCAGATGCTATCGAGAGCGCTTCCGCGTCGGTGGAGCGCAAGTTTGCGGTTCCGATCAAAGTGCTGGCTGCCGCCGCGGCCGGCATTGCCGTCTTGGTCGCCGGTGGCTGGTGGTTGGGCTCGCGACCTCCGGCAGAGGAGCCCGAACCCCCGCAACCTGTTTCGGTCCTCGTGGGTGATTTCGAGAATCGGACGGGAGACACGGTCTTCGATGGCGCGTTGGAGCAAGCTATCGGTATCGGGCTCGAAGGGGCTTCGTTCATCTCCACCTACCCGCGAAGTGACGCACGGAAGCAGGCGGCGTCGATCGATGGCGTTGAGACGGGTGAGCTCGACGCCCGGTTGACCCAGCTCGTTTGTCGAAGCGTCGGGATCAAAGTCGCGGTGATGGGGGATATTGAGCCGGTCGGCTCCGCGTATCAGATCCGCGTCCGCGCGATGGACCCCGTCAGCTCGGAAGTCATCGCAGAAGCGGTGCAAACCAGTGTCTCCAAGACCGAGGTCTTGCGGACATCCGACGCGCTCGCACGCGAGATCCGCGCGCAGCTACGAGATCAGGGAAACGCGTCCACCGTCGAGCTCGAGGGAGAGACGTTTACGACGAGCTCGCTCGAGGCGATGCGCGCCTACTCGAGCGCACAGGAGTCGTACCAGGCGGGTCGTTATGCGGAGGCGATCGCCGGATATCGGGAAGCGATCGAGCTCGACCCGGAATTCGGTCGTGCGTATTCGGGGCTCGCGTCGCAGCTCTCGAATCTCGGTGAGGCCGAGGAGGCGGAGCGTTACTATCAGGAGGCCTTGTCTCGGCTCGAAGGCATGACGGAGCGCGGCAAGCACCGGACGAGAGGCGCGTACTACCTGTTCACCCGCGACCATCGTCGGGCGATTCAGGAGTTCCGGGCGCTGGTCGAGAAGTTTCCGGCCGATACGGCTGGGCATAGCAACTTGGCGTTGTCTCAGTTCTTTGCACGAGATATGAGAGGCGCACTCGAAGCCGGCCGTCGGGCGAGCGAGCTCTTTCCTGACAACCTTCTTTACGCCAATAACCTCGCCCTGTATGCGATGTATGCGAGTGATTTCGAACGAGCGGAGGCGGGTGCGAGAGCTGCTCTCGCGATCAACCCTGCCTACGGCAAGGCTTTCGTCGCTCTCGCCCTCTCGCAGCTAGCGCAAGGACAGTTGTCGGAATCCGAGGAGACCTACCGGAGCCTCGCCCGAGACGCGGCGAGCGAACGCGAGACGGCGTGGTCACCGATTGGCCTTGCGGACCTCGCGATGTATCGAGGTGATGCGGACGCGGCCCTCGAAATCTTGCAACCTCAGGCGCCGGGCGAGCTCACGGGCACGGCCGCAAGAAGGCTGGCGATGGCCGCCGAGGCCTATGAGTGGATGGGACGGCGCGACGAAGCTGTGGACCTCGCCAGACGAGCGGCGGCGGTTAGCAATCGCACGAGTGTGCTCGTACCGATCGCAAGGCTCTACGTTGGGATGGAGCGACTCGACGATGCCGACAAGATTGCGACCGAGCTCGCGGAGCGACTCCAAGCGGAAGCTCAGGCCTACGCGCGCGTCATCCGAGGAGAGATCCTCATGAAGGATGGTGCTTACCGAGACGCCGTTCGTACGTTTAGAGAGGCCGAAGATCTTGCCGACACGTGGCTCGGTCGTTTCGGCCTGGGCCGTGCGTATCTCGGTGCGGAAGCTTTCGCGGAAGCGCTCTCGGAGCTCGAGCGGTGTGTGGATCGTCGCGGCGAGGCCTCCGCGATTTTCCTGGATGACCTCCCGAGCTACCACTACTTCCCACAGGTTCATTACTACATGGGCCGTGCCCAAGAGGGCCTCGGTAGTAGCGGAGCGGCTCGCTCCTACGCACGCTACGTGGATATCCGTGGGACGAGCACGGCAGACCCCTTACTCGCGGACACGAAGAGGCGACTCGGCGAGACTGAAAGCGCTGCTCAATAGAGCGCTTCTGATGCGTCCTTAGTCCTTCGAGAGTCGGTTCGCCGTCAGTCGTGGTGGAGCGCGGTGAGCGGGTCTAGTCGCGACGCTCGCCTTGCCGGGAGATAGCTCGCCACGAACGCGACGCTCAAGAGAACGAGAGTCACGGAGCCGAATGTCGCGAAGTCCGTAGCGCTGATGCCATACAAGATGGCGGAGAGGACTCTCGTTCCAGCGGCTGCGGCGACGAGACCGACCAGCACTCCCAAGGCCGTCAGTCGAAGGCCGTCTCGGACGACGAGTCCTTCTACGGCAGCTCGGTTGGCTCCGAACGCCATCCTGATGCCGATTTCTTGTGTGCGGTTGCTGATGGAGTACGTGATGACTCCGTAGATCCCGAGTGCGGCTAGTGCGAGTCCGAGAAACCCGAACAGGCCGAACAGGCCTGCGCCAACGCGCGGAAGGAGCAACGTCGGACTCATGGCTTGTCGCAGGGGGTCGAGCCCGCTGACCGCGAGCCTCGGGTCCGCGCGGTGGATGGCGTCCCGCACGAGACTCGGGGACATGTCGACGCTTCGGTCGAAGTCGACGAGGAGTGACCGACTCGCCTCGTATTCTTGCGCAAACGGGCGATAGAGAAAGGGTCTCGTCGATTCGCCGAGACTTCGATATTTTCCGTTTGGAACGATCCCCACGACTTGCCACTCCGAGGATTCACCTTTCGCCGCGACGAGCAGGCGCTGTCCGAGAGCATCTTCATTCGGCCAGAACTTATCCGCGAGCTGCTGGTTGATGACGGCGACGCGCGGGCTCGACTCCGTGTCCCCGTCAGTGAACACACGTCCGCGCAGCAACGGGATCTCCATCGTATCGAAATAGCCCGGCGACACGATGCTCGCGTCGACATCGTCCCATTCGTCCTGGGGACGACTGTCGCCCTCCGGAACGGAGGACTCGACACGGATCTCGAATGTGAGGGGGAGGTGACTCGCGGCTGTGGCCGTGCGCACACCGGGCAGAGCGCGAAGCTCTTCGACCAACTGGTCGTAGAGCGTGCGCGTCGCTGCTGGCGAATAGCCTTGAAGATGTGGCGAGAGCTGCGCGACCACGATGCCGTCCGGGTCGAAGCCGGGGTCGATGTTATGAGCGTTCAACATGCTTCGGAGGGAGAGCCCTGAACATACGAGCAAGAGAAGAGAGAACGCGACTTGTGAGACGACGAGTCCACCCCGCAGCCGGCGTCCGCGGCGACTCGTCGAGCCGGCCCGACCCGAGTCCTGCAGGGCCGTGGTTAAGTTCGTCCGGGTCGCGTGGTAGGCTGGCATCAACCCGAAAAGAACCGCAGTCAAAGTGGATGCGACGAGTGCAAAGGCTAGCACGCGGAGATCGAGAGCAACATCGAGCGCAATCGGAATGGGGATGGGAAGTCTCGGTTGTACCAAACCGAACAGACGCGTTGAAAGATGTGCCAGCACCAGGCCGACGGCACCGCCCAAGAGCGAAAGCAGCAAACTCTCGACCAGGAGCTGGCGAATCAGCTGAGCTCGGCTCGCACCCAGAGACAGACGGGTCGCGATCTCCTTTTGTCGAGCGACGGCTCGCGAGAGCAACATGTTCGCCAGGTTCGAGCTGGCGATGAGAAGCACCAGGCCGACGATGGCCATGATCACGCCGGACGCAGCGTAGAGCGCGGTGTCGACTCCGGGAAGGATCCTCACCTCTTCGTGAGGCACGCTGAGAAACGCGCGTTCCTCGTTGGTGTCCGGGTACTCTTCTGCGAGGCGGAGGGCGATGACGGCGAGCTCGGTCTCTGCGTGCTGCGGCGACGCGTCTTCTTCGAGACGACCAACCACCCAAAGCCACCGACTGCGACGTACGTCGAGCTTGTGAACGCCCTTGGGAGCATCGACGCTGTCGGTCATTGCGGCCGCCGTTAGCGTTCGGCTGAGCTGGATGGGCACCCAGAGCTCAGCGGAGAGACCGCGCGTTAGCCCGTGAAATCCCTCCGGTCCGACGCCGATGACCGTCACTTCATGACCGTTCAGGCGAATCTCATCGCCGATGATCCCGGGGTCCGAGCCGAAGCGGGTCGTCCAGCTCGAGTGTGACAACACGGCGACGGCATTCGCGTCGCGCTCACGATCGTCGTCCTTCGAGAGCAAGCGGCCCGCCGCTGCCTCGAGCCCGAGGAGCTCGAAGTAGCTCCCGGATGCGACTTCGCCCATGATCATCTCGTTGCTTGCGTCGGTCTCGAGTATGAAGCCGCTGAAGGCGTAGCCGGCGAGCTCGGCCAAGGTGTCTGTTTCCTGGCGAAGATCCACGAAATCGGGATGCGCCATGGGCTCGTGGCTCATGAAACTTTGTGGCGCATTCGAATAGATGTGCACGAGGCTTTCGGGAGCCTCGATGGGCAGGGGCTTGAACAAGACCGCGTTCACGATACTGAAGACGGCCGTGTTCACGCCGACCGCGAGCGCAAGCGTCAGCGTCGCGACGACCGTGAAGCTCTTGTCCTTGAAGAGCAGTCGGGCGGCTTGGCGCAGATCCTGGCGGATCCCGGTCATCGTTGTGCTCCCGGTTGGGTGGCGTGTCTCGAGCCGAGCGCGACGACCTCGCGATTCCCGTCGTTCACTGAGCGCAGTGCGCAGCGTGTCGGACAGGGTGTGACCCCAGAACCGACAGGTGCCCCCAAGCCCGGAGAAGCGATCTCGCGCGCGATCGCGGCGAAGCGAGCGAAGTATCTCGTTGCCGTACCGCTCTCGGAAAGCTTGCGGATAGAGGCGTAGTAGAGCGCGACAAACAAGCTGCTCGAGTCTCGACATCACGACTCACCCGTCGCTGTCGCCGGCTTGCGTCGCGCCGAGCGCAGCACCCGCGACATGCGGGAGAGCTCTGCCTCCAAGGCTTGCTGGCCGGCCGGCTCGATCCGATAGACCCGTCCGCGCCTCGCATTGACGGGCTGTGATTCGGCGACTTCGGCGACCAAACCGCGCCGCTCGAGGCGATGGAGTGATTGGTAAAGACTCCCGGAGCCGAGGACGAAGCCGTCGCCGAGGCGCTCCTCGACATCAAGCTTGATCGCGTAGCCGTGCTGTTCGCCTTGCAGAAGGCTCACGAGAATCTCGACCGCAACGTGTGACAGCTCTGAATCGTTGGTTTGGGCTCGAGGCACGCGCTTGGCTCCTAATGGCTCACGGGGAAACATGTCACGGCGTGATATGTTAGCGTGCGCGATTAGACATGGCAAATCTCGTGGTACGTTACGCTTCTACCCCCTCTCGCAGCGATGGCATCTGGACGACGGCAACGACCCCCGAACCGAGGCCGGAAAAAGGCTGGCACCTCCCACGACGCCACCGCGGATAAAAAGGCTGGCACCTCGCGCGACGCCACCGCGGATAAAAAGGCTGGCACCTCGCGCGACGCCGACGGCGTTCAGTCGAAGGCAGATCCTGGGCGGCCGCCCGGTAAGACGCCAGTCTCGTTGATGCCGCTGGCGTTGTCGCTTGGTCTGGTCGCGCTGTCGTTTTTCTCGCGCGTGCAGGAGAGCACGGTCCTGGCCCGCTCTTTCTGGGCGGCCGCTATCGGGCTGGCCGCGTGGCAGGCAGTGCTCGCGGTTCGACTCAAACGCGAGTCCGTGACGCCGGAGCTTCGCGTCGAGCTTCGGTCGCAACATTACCTTCAGGCCATGGTCCAACTCGCGGTGTTCCTCTACTGGGGGTACTACTGGCGACCCGTCTACGAGTACGGCTCCCTTCTTCTGGCGCAGCTGCTGTTTGCCTATGCCTTCGACATGCTGCTCGCGTGGTCACGTCGGAAAACCTACGTCCTCGGATTCGGACCGTTTCCGATCATCTTCAGTACTAACCTCTTCCTATGGTTCCAGGACGATTGGTACTACCTCCAGTTCGTGATGCTCGGAATTGGGTTTATGGGAAAGGAGTTCGTTCGCTGGAACCGGGACGGCCGGCGTGTTCACATTTTCAACCCGTCGGCGTTCTCGTTGGCGCTGTTCTCGCTCGTGCTCATCTCGACGGGGACGACGGAGCTGACGTGGGGACAGGAGATTGCGTCGACGCTTACGCTCGCGCCGAATATCTACTTGTTCTTGTTCCTGGTCGGTCTGGTCGTGATGTATTTCTTCTCGATCACACTTGTTGCGGGGTCTGCCGCCGTCGTTCTGTTCGGCGCGAGCGCGTTGTATTCGGCTGTGACCGGCGTGCCCTACTTCATCGACTCGGAAATTCCATCGGCGGTGTTTCTCGGCCTACATCTGCTGGTGACGGACCCGTCGACATCTCCGAGAGCGCGTGCGGGGAAGGTCGTCTTTGGCGCCTTTTACGGACTTGGCGTGTTCGCGTTGTATGCCATTCTCGGGGCTGCGGGCGTGCCGACCTTCTACGACAAGCTCCTATGCGTGCCTCTCCTGAACCTGAGCGTGCGGTGGATCGACCGCTTGGTGCAGGGAGTGCGGATCGGTCTCGATTGGGAACCCGGCCGTGCGAACCTCGTAGCCATGGCCGGCTGGGTCGTTTTCTTCGGCGCGATGACGCTCGTCAGCGCGACCGACGGCACCCACCGGGGAGACACGATCCCGTTTTGGGAGCAGGCATGCGTCGAGGGCCGTCGGAACGCTTGCGGTCGGCTCCTTCAGCTCGAGTCGTCCTATTGCGGTGACAACTCCGGATGGGCGTGCAATGAACTGGGTCGGCACAGTATGGAGGGGAAAATTGCGCCGCCAGATATCGAGCTCGCCCGTAGTTACTTCTCCCGAGCCTGCGAGGCTCGTTTCCAGGCCGGTTGCGTAAATATGCTGGCACCTAGCGTGAACGTGCGACCTGACGTTGACGGTGGTGAGGGTGGAGTAAAGATGCTGGCACCTGAGACGGCACCTGAGACGCTTCATAGAGCGAACCCACGCCCGCTCGACCTTCGGCTTCTGCTTCGTGAAGGCGGAGGGAATCTCTTGGACATGCCCGAAGCGGCACTGTACGCGCGCGCCTGCGACCACGGATGGGTGTTCGCGTGCTGAGAGACGCGGCGGGCGTCACCATCATCGCCACGACGACACTCGCGGTGGCTGGATGGTTGTACTCGCAGCGGCCCGCGCCGGGAAAAGACACGTTCTCGATGAGCACCGCCGAGGCATTGGAAAGCGCGGGGCTCTCAGACGCGAGCGAGCTCATGGAGTTTGTCGAGATACCGGGAGGCTCGTTCTCGATGGGTAGTGACCCGGAGCTTGATCCGATGGCCTACGACAACGAGCGCTGGTCATCGTCGAACGCCCAGGGGACCGTTGAACTTCCTCGCTTCCACATAGGTCGATACGAGGTTACACGTGCGCAGTTCAGCGCTTTTGCGGCCGCAACGGGATTCCAAGCACATCCCGACGCCCTCGTCGGCCCACCGGAAGCTCCGGTAGGCTCCGTTTCGTGGCCAGATGCCCTCGCTTACTGTCGCTGGCTGGAGCGGGAGCTTCTGGAGTGGCCGCACACGCCTGCGACCGTGCTCGGTGCGCTCGACGATGGCTTCCGCATAACTCTCCCCACCGAGGCCCAGTGGGAAAAAGCGGCCCGAGGCGGAGACGGCCGAATCTTCCCGTGGGGGAATGAGCCTAGACCCGATTTGGCAAACTATGAAGGCCGGTCGACGACGCTGGTCGGAGGGATCCGATGTGCCGAGTGCTCCTATGGCCTATCAGACATGAGTGGGAATGTTTGGGAACTCACTCGAAGCCCCTACCGGCCCTACCCGTTCGAATCGGCGATTGACGACGTCGATCTGGATACCGACGCGCTGTGGGTGATGCGTGGTGGCTCGTACGCCGATCCGGCGCAGAATGTAAGAGCCGCTATCCGCGGCGGCGCTGAGCCCGGCGCTCGTCGTCCCTTTATCGGCTTTCGCGTTGCCCTGACTCGGCCCGAGCGGTGAGCACCGGAGCTATCAGACCCCTCCAGGAGGTAATCGCGATGCACTACTTCTACTTGGCTCTTGCCGTTGCGGCATCGGCGCCCGCTGCCGCGGAAACACATCGACTGCCGCTGATCCCGGAGAATGTCCACTGGGGGTACTTCGACGCAGAGGTTCCGCCCGTGCTGACGATTGCGTCGGGTGACGAAGTGATCGTGGAGACACATATCGCTCGAGGTCTCGAACGGCTGAAGTTGGCGGGCGCTATGGATGAGGACTTTCCCGCCGCGATGCGAACCGTTGAAGCGGAAGTGTTGGAGCGGGGTCCCGGTGGTCATCCGATGACTGGGCCGATCTACGTCTCGGGCGCGCAGCCCGGGGACATGCTCGAGGTGCGCATCGAGTCCATTGACTTTCTAATGGATCTAGGCGTCTCGGGTTTTCTCCCCGACGGGGGAACGCTTCCCACCGAGTTCCCTTACGGGAGTCTTCAGCTATTCCGATTCGATCTCGCGTCTCGTACGACCCAGCTCGGGCCGGGCATCGAGATTCCGCTGCGCCCCTTCTTCGGGACCATTGGCGTTGCGCCACCGCGGCTCAAAGGGCGTGTTTCGAGCGGCCCTCCTGGGCACCACGCGGGGAACCTGGACTTGAAAGAGCTCGTCGTCGGGAGCGTGCTGTTTTTGCCGGTGCACGTTCCTGGGGCGTTGTTGTCGATCGGTGACGGTCATGCCGCGCAAGGGGATGGCGAAGTGAGTGGGACCGCGATCGAGACCGCATTGTCGGGAAGGGTGCGCGTCGTTCTGCACAAGGACAAAACGATAGGTTGGCCGCGCGCGGAAACCCCGACGCACTACGTTTCGATTGGCCTTCACGTCGATCTCGACGAGGCGGCGCGTCTCGCGACACGCGAGATGATCGAATATCTCGTCTCCGAAAAGGGGCTAGAGCGTGACGCAGCCTACATTCTGTGCTCGGTGGCCTTGGATCTTCGGGTGACGCAACTCGTTGATGGCACGAAGGGTATCCACGCGATGTTACCCAAATCTCTGTTTCGGTGACGGGGAGACAAGAAGGTGCCACCGTTTTTTTGGGCGTGCTGCTTGTCTCGCGACGGACGTGGAGGCGCCACTGCCTCTCGGTGGTTCTTACGCGACGGCCCGGCCCGCCCGCCGCGCTAGGTATCCGTCTTCTGCAGGACCCACAAATCCTGGGGAGGATTGCCCAGCGCTCCCTGGGGAACATGGTCGAGTACGTCAAAGCCTGAAGCAAGCGTGGCCCGGACGTACTCGGAGGGGTGATACGCGCCGCAAGCGTTGCTTCCGGCGTCTTCAGAGGCCCTGACGACTAGAGTTCCGGCCGCGAAGCGGGCGCGTTCTGAGCGGTCGAGGTCGGCCGCGGAGTGCTCGCCGTGCGTACTAAACACAAGGTAGCCGGAGGGGGCCAGCACACGCCGGACCTCGTCCATCCAGCGCTGCTGCAAGTGCTCCGGGAGGTGAGTGAACACGGACAGCGAGTAGACCAGGTCGAAATAGGAGTCCGGAAAGGGAAGTGGCGGCTCGAGCCCGTTCGTCTCGACCCGGGCGAACGCCAAATGTTGCTGGCACCATTTCACGAGCCGCGGATTGAGGTCGGTCCCATGCACTGCAACGTCCCCGGATAGGTCACTCCAGTTTCTCAGGACCCGTCCGCAGCCACATCCGAAGTCGAGCAGGTTCGAGAGATTCTTCAGGCCGACGTCTTGGCGCCCGAGCGCCTCACGGATGGCGGTCGAAGCGCGCTGGCCGCCGAGCAAGAACCAAGGGATGTCCGGTTGGCCGCTGACAAGGTCGATCAGCGCCAGGGGCGGCACGGGGACATCCTCCCGCTTGCCACGCCAGTAGCGCATGTTTTCGGGCAGGTACTCTACTTGGCGGAACCCGGCGCGCATCCGACGTGCCAAAGGCAGCAGACCCGCTTTTCGCAGGCCGTTCTTCGCTAAGTCATAGAAGCTCACTCAATAGGCTCCCAATTCATCGATCCAGATCGTTCCATGACTTCCGGGCTTCATGGCACCTTTGTCGATGACGAACACGATGGCCCTCACCCTGTCGAGGTCGATCTTGCCGTCTGTCTGAGGGTCGAGCGATCGTAGTTTTGAGAAAGGCAGCGTCACGCGTCGCCAATCTCTGGCAGTCTTCACCGAGGCGAACCACCACTCGGTTCCGTCGTCCGCGGAGGAGGGATTCTCGTCACGGACCTGAACCCACATCCGATATACCCCATCTCCACGGATCGAAAGGGTCATCCCCTCGAACCGCGACAGGTCTCGGTGCTCCCAGCTTACGAGAGCTACGAACACGTCGGGTTCGGATGGCGTCGGCTCCGCCAGACGAAACTTCATTCGGAGGCCGCCTCCCTCAACTCCGCCCTCTGGCGTCAGAATGTTTTCGTCTAGAAGCGATTCCGCGTCGTGGCCGCCTACGAAGGTGGTTTCCGCATTGAAATCATCGAGGATGGTCGTTGGCTCGCGGCCTCCCTCGTGAGCCTGCAGCGGCGCTGCCGCAGCGGTCCTGGCCGCGAGCGTTTCCGGATCGAACACACCGATGGGGTTGGTGAGAATCCAGGGCACCGCCCAGTCATCGACGAGTACTTCAACTCGATAGACTCCCTCGCCGGGCAGCGGCTCTTTCAGTTGTTCGACGGATTCGGCCAGGAGCTCTCCGTTCCGCAAGAGCTGGATACGAGCCCCTGCCGGGACTAGACCTCCGGCGCGAGCCCGCAGTCCTGATTCAAGTTCGAGGCTCTCCCCCATGGTCCATCGCTCTCCAGACTCGGATTCGACGACGAACTCGAAACCGTTGGCCGGCGCGAGCCCATCGATACCGATGTAGGAGCGTCCGCTTCGAAGCGCGTCGATCAAAGCGGTTCGATCGGAACTCGCATCTCCACTGGGCTCGCGCTTCAATAGCACGTGATTCCTAGCGAGGCCGAAGACGGAGTCATAGGAGGGGAGATTCACGGACCACGTTTCCGTCAGCGGAAGCCGCCCGTGGGCGTCAGTGCCGTAGATCCCAAGGACGGGACGTTGACGCAGAAGCGCATCCCAACGAGCGAGGGCCGCGTGAGGCCGCGTGAGAATCCGTAAGAGAGCGAACCGAGAATTGATGGGATAAAAGGCGAGCGTCCAGCTGAGCCTGGCTCCGGCGCTGCGCCATGCGCTATCGCCGTTTAGAATCTCGAGCCCCCAAGGACCCGGAAGGTCGAAATCCGTCCACGCGAGGTCTTTCCTCGGAGACCACGGGTGGGCGATGACCGGAAACCCTTCTAACTCTTGGATATCGGTGAGTCCGTCAATCGCGTCGCCTGAGAAACGGTAGGGCGGATCCCGTTCGAGTCCGAGTCCGATGAGATGCCCCTTCGTTGTAGACAGCTCTGCGCCGACGACGACGAGAGTCTCATCGTGATATCCCTCGAACCCAAACGCATCCATGTGGTTATGGTCGGTGATAGCGACGAAATCCAGCTGTGCGGCGTTTGCCGCCTCGAGCACCTCTTCGGGCGTGCCGCCGCCGTCTGAAAGCGACGTGTGCACGTGCACAACGCCGCTCGACCGCACGTAACCGTCATTTGGGGGAGACCCTACGAGCGGCATAGGCTGCCACATTACGACGCTGGCAAGGTAGCCTCCCACGATCAATGTCGCGGCCAAAAGGAGTGCGGTTGCGGGCCGGATCGTTCGCCGGCTGTCGATAGACACGATGCGAGGCAAGCGAGTGAAGGATAGAGAAAACGGGATGCCGCAGCAACCCTGTTGAGGCCGTGAGCCTGTGACACTATTAGCCGGACTGACGAACTTTCGCCACTCTTCGGGAGATGAAACTCAATGGGAACAAGCGTGTTGGACTCCGCCGCTTCTGGACGGAGCCTCGAGCGAAGGTGCCACCATTCTTTCGTTCGTGTTGGTGAGTGAGTTGGGAGAGAGCGGAGGAGCCAATGGCGCAATTGAAAGGGGTTGAAACAGATCGTTGGCCGTCTCGAGTCACGTTGATGGACGTTGGGCCACGCGATGGCCTACAGAACGAGTCGTATTTTCTTCCGACCGAGAAAAAAATTCAGCTTATTGAACAGCTGGTTGGCGCAGGCGTGAGAGAGATTCAAGCGGTCTCCTTCGTCTCACCGAAGGCCGTACCCCAGATGGCCGATGCCGCTGAAGTCATGGCGGGCATCGAGCGGCGGGATGGGGTTCGCTACTGCGCTCTGGTCCCGAACGAACGAGGTTACGATCGTGCGCTCGCATCGGAAGTGACAGATATTGCCCTCGTATTGAGCGCTACCGAGACAATGAACCGCAAGAACCTAAACATGTCGGTTAGCGATAGTATGGCGATCGCTCAGAAACTTCTTGCGCGCGCGAAAGAGGACGGGTTGACAGTACGCGTCGACGTTTCCGTTGCCTTCGTTTGTGCATTTGAAGGCGTAGTGAATGCGGCGTCCGTCGCAACCCAGACGAACGCATTGTTCGACTTTGGCGCGGACCAGGTATGCCTTTGTGACACTACCGGCCGCGCTGATCCTCGCCAGGTGGCCAGTTTGTTTTCGATCGTAAGTGAGAAACATGCGGGCGAGAAGCTCTTCGCGCACTTCCACAATACGTACGGAGGCGCACTTGCCAACACGGTGGCTGCGATGCAGCAGGGAGTTGCCGCCTTCGACACCTCGATCGGTGGGCTCGGAGGTTGTCCGTATTCCCCGGGCGCGAGCGGCAACGTATCCACGGAGGACGTGGTGTCAATGCTTCATCGGATGGGCGTCACGACCACGATCGACCTCGAACGCCTGTGCGACGTGTCGGATTTCGTCAAGAGTTTCTCGGGCTCGGTCCCTGAGAGCGCGTACTATCGCGCCACACGGAGCTAAGAACGAGGTGCCAGTATCTTTATTCGTCGGTTGCGTGAGGGATCGGGTGATTTTTCGCGTCAGTAACTCCTATGGCCCGAAGCCTTCGATTGCTCGACAACGAGAGCGGCGTCGTCGAGGTAACATCGCGGACGCTCCACGGACGGTTCCTAATGCGTCCGTCACCGGAGGTGAACGAGCTCATCCTCGGCGTGCTTGGTCGTGCGCAAGCGAAGTATTCGATCGAGCTCTATGCTTTCGTATTCTTGTCGAACCATTTTCACATTTTGATGCGGGCCGACTCGCCCCACCAGATGGCCCGCTTCATCGGTTTCCTCAAAGCCAACATTGCTAAGGAACTGGGGCGCTTACATGGCTGGCGTGAGAAGTTTTGGGGACGGCGGTATCACTCGGCATCGCTCGCTGACTCAGAGAGCACCCAGATCGCCAGATTTCGGTACCTGCTAGCTAATGGGTGCAAGGAGGGGCTCGTTGACTCTCCCCTGAGCTGGCCGGGAGTTAGCAGCGCCCCCTCTCTGTACAGTGGGCGCGAGACTTTGAGGGGAGTCTGGTTCGACCGCACAGCGGAGCATCGTTCGCGGCCGAGTTCAGCCGGCAAACGCTTCCCCTGCGACGAGACAGTTCGCTTGACGCCTCTTCCGTTCCTTGCGGATCGCCGATTGGACGAGCGTAGAGCCTTCGTTGTTGATGCCATCAGGCAAATCGAGGGCGAGACAAGGGCCCGTCATCGGCGCGAGTGCACCAAACCGCGCGGAGCTCGCTTCGTCACAAAAAGGGCTCCACATAGCCAGCCTTCTGCTTTCCACCCGTCATCGGCGCCTCTTTTTCACGCGAAAACGCGAAGAGAGCTCCGCCAGATGAGATTCGCACGAGCCCTGAAGGTGGCTCTTTATCGCGATGCTGCGATCAGACTAAGAGGGGGCGCTCGCGGCGTTCAGTTTCCGGAGGGTTGCTTTCCGCCGCCGGGACCGTTCGTTGTATCCCGCGGGCCTCCTTAGACCGTATCCGTCGCTCACGGTGGTCTGGTTGTCCACAGCCTTATGACGTAAGTGCGCCTTCGCGTGTTTAGCCGGGGTGGATTGGGCCTTCCCGAGACCCGATTCACCCCGAAGTGACGGCGCCACTCATTCTTATCGCAGTCGAACTCCCGGTTCGTCGAGTGTGTCCGTCGTGACGACTCTTGTGCGCTGTTCCTTCGTGCCGGTCTGGAAAAAACGGTGGCACCTGCGGTCGAAAGGATCGGCGGCACCTGCGGTCGAAAGGATCGGCGGAGTATCAGCCGGGCTACAGCCCGTGGTTTACTCTCCAATTGAAGTTGTAGCGGAAGCCCACAGCGAACACGCTCGACGGCTTGCTTCCGTCTGCGTTGACGCTGCTCTCAATCTTGAGCTCGGTATACGCATAGGTATTCGTCGTCGCGTGGTACTCGCCGCCGATTACGAAATAGCGCACCTTTAGGTCCGAATCGATCAGCAGATCATCGGTGTCCGGATTGTAATCGGCGTAGCCGCCCACGATGGAGAAGGCGTCAAAGTCGTAACGACCGTAGAGCTCGAACCCCTTTCCATCCATCACGATGGGAATGGTGTCTGGTTCCTCCGCATCGGGATCACTCGGGGTTATCGCTTCCGGCAGAAACACGGCATCGCCGTTAGTCTGTGAAGTGAAGGTGATACCCAGATAGAGCCGTTTCGCCTGGAACTTGGCGCCAAGTCCGAAATATTGCGAGTCCCCGTCGAGGCCCCGGATGAACTCACTCTGGTCATTCGATGCGGCCGTGCGGGTATAGCTTGCGCCGAAAGTGAAAACGTCTCGTGGTGAGATCTGTACGGAGGCACCGAAACCGTCCGCGAAATGATCGTTCGTTTTGTTTCTGAACTGGATTTGACCGCCGACGTCCACGATGTCGGCCAGGGTATTGCGGTAGACAACGGCGTTGTCGGCGCGTCCCGTCCCGGTCTCGCCTCCGTCGGTACCTGCGGGATAGGTGCTATTGGCAACACCGCCGCCGAAAACCGTCAGGTGGTCGGTCGTGTAGTTGGCGATGTCATAGTGCGGCGAGCTCTGCTTACCAAGGCTCAAACGGCCACCGGCGTGGAAGTCGACGCCGACGAAACCCAAGCGATTGGACAGCAGGTCGGTGTTCACTTCAGTGGCCGTCGCGAAGCCGCTGTCGGTGGACGCACCAGGGGCTAGCGATGTCGTGTCGTTGACAAAGTTGAGAGCCCATTCCACGTGCGCGAAGAACTCGGTCTCTTCACCGACCGACGCCATGAACCCTACCCAGGATGGGCTTCCGAGTAGCTCGGCCTCGTCATCCGCAACGGCGACATGGGCCTGTATTCTAGAATAAGGCTCGAACGTAGCAACCAAATCGTCGCCATCTTCAGCGTCGTTCTCCTGTTGCTCCGCAGCACTGCTTGTGACGGCTTCCGCTCCGGAACGCGCGGAAAGTAGAAAGTCCGCTCCACAGCCATCGGCTACCCACACTGCGTGGTCGTCATAGCCCCATGTTTTGCCGAGAGTACAAGCGGCTTCCCCGGTTGACTCGGCTAGAACGACGCCGCTCGATGTCTCTGCGGGGCATTGGACGCGCGCCCCGCGTTCCGACTCGCACGAGAGCCGTACAGTCCCGCTGTCGCGCGCCGCGAAAACGCCATGCGCCAGAAAAACGCTGGCACCGGCGAAAGCAACCAAGATCAGCGCGCGGGATCTGCGCACGCGCTCCTTCTCTCTACTTCCTTGCACTGGTAACACCTTTCGACATCGTAGGTTAAGCAAATTGAAAAATGACCGTTGATTGTAGCTCGGGAGACGAGCTCGAACCCACCAATTTTGCGGACGCGTCCGGCGCTTCGTCCCAACCGGGCGGCCCGTCCATCCGCCCGCCCAGCCCTAGCTACGGCAACGCTGCTTCCGGCCGATGCCGCGCAGGCCCAGCAACACCAACGCCTGGCCCCACCACAGCTCTTCGAACATCGCGTCGAGACGGGCCAATACAGGCGCCCGCTTGGCGGCATCCGCTGCGTAGCGAATCTCTCGCTCTCTTAGGGAAACGGACTTGGCCGTTCCCAGGAGCGTATACGTGTACACGCCCCGAGGGTGCTCGTGGAGCTCGATCCCGGCGTGGGAGACGGCTTTGGAGGCCGCCAGGGACGCGAGAACGCTTCGAATGACAGCGTCGCCGCGGGCGAGATCCTGCCTCATGCTGACCCCCGATCGGCGTTTGCGATCGGAACGCCAGCTTTGCCCAACCTTGTGCCGATCATGGCTCCTCGAAGATTCTAGCGTTTCTCGCCGCGTGACGGGTCGTCGCCGGGTTGGTATCATGACCTGACCAGTGACAATCTGACCGCGAACGGCGAAACGTTCATGAGAATTCTGCTCTGCTTCGTCTTTTTTCTCTCCGGCGTCGCGGGACTCATCTTTGAAGCGCTGTGGTTCCGCATGGCCGGGCTCACGTTCGGCAACGGCGTGTGGGCGTCGAGCCTCGTGCTCTCGAGCTTCATGGGTGGGCTCGCGCTCGGAAACGCACTTTCGGGGCGGTACGGGTTTCGTATCCGGCGCCCCGTGCGTTGGTACGCTCGCATCGAGGTTCTCGTCGGAGTCGTGGGGTGTGGACTCGTACTCTTGTTCCCGGCATTCCCGCGGCTCTTCGCGCCGTTGTTCCAGCCCTTCCTGGAAACGCCGGCCATCCTCAATCCGTTGAGGCTGGGCCTCGCGTTCGTCTTGCTCATGATCCCCACGACTGCGATGGGGGCGACGCTGCCGATCATGGTGAAGGCACTCCACGACGACCGCCTCGATTTCGGCAATGTCTTGGGACAGCTCTACGGTTGGAACACGATAGGCGCGATGGTCGGTGCGCTGGCCGCCGAGACCGTGCTGATTACGAAGTTCGGCGTTGCCGGAAGCGCTATCGCGGCGATGTCGTTGAACTTCACGGCGGCCGCGCTCGCGTTTTGGATCGATCGGTCGTCACCTAGCTCGCCGGCCGCGCTTCCGGAGTCACGAACGACAGCGATGACTTCCGGGATGAGACGCTTGACGGTCGCGGCCTTTCTCTGTGGCGCTATCCTTCTCGCTCTCGAGGTGGTGTGGTTTCGATTGCTACAGCTCTTCGTCGCGGCGTCGAGCCATAGTTTCGCCGTCATGCTGTTCGTGGTGCTCCTCGGGATTGGCGTCGGGGGACTCGTCAGCTCACGTTGGCTCGCGCGCCGTCCGCTCGCTTATCGAGCGTTCCCGCACTTAGCCGTTGTCGCGGGGCTTCTCGTGGTCTGGTCGTACATTCGATTCGAGAGCGTGCCGAGCGCGTATCCAAACGGGGTCGACGAGACCGGGATGCAGACTTTCTGGTTGTCGATGCATCTGATGTTTCCGGTATCGCTCGTGTCCGGCATCTTGTTCACTTTTCTCGGACGCGCGGCCTTCGAAGAGCTGCGCGACGAGACCGGCGCCGTGGGACGGATCGCGTTCTACAACACCGTCGGCGCCATGATGGGTGCGATGGTGGCGGGTTTTGTTCTCCTCCCGCGAGCCGGCGTCGAGGCATCTTTATTCGTCCTCGCTCTCGTCTACATCGCGGCCGCGGCGCTCGCCCCGCGTGCCTGGTTCGCGGGTGGTGCCGGGCGGCGCAGCGCCGGCTGGCTCGGCGTTCTTGCCGCCGTCTATGCGCTCTCGCTCGCGCTCTTTCCGTTCGGGCTCATGCGCAACCATTTCGTTCCGTCCGCGGTCGCGACGTTCGCCACACCGGATACCGAGATCGCGGAAGTTCGCGAGGGTGTCAACGAGACGGTCATCTATGCTCGCGATCGGTGGCGTGGAGAGGTATTCGCGACCCGCCTCATCACGAACGCGATCTCCATGGCGTCGGACGATCCCAACGGCAAGCGCTATATGAAGTACTTCGTTTACTGGCCGCTGGCATTCCACCCGAATGTCGAAAAGGCGCTCCTCATCAGCTATGGAGTCGGCCAAACCGCCAAGGCGTTCAGCGACTCGAGCGAGATCGAGGATATCGACATCGTGGATCTCTCGACCGATATCTTGGACACGCATCGAGTGATGTTCCCAGAGGAGGGAACGTCGCCTCTAGATGATCCGAGGGTCGACGTCCATATCGAGGACGGCAGATTCTTCTTGCTGACAACCGATGAGAGCTACGATGTGATCACGGCGGAGCCGCCGCCGCTCATGATGGCGGGGGTCGTCAACCTCTACACACAGGAATATTTCGAGCTCCTCTACGAGCGCTTGAATCCCGGCGGCTACGCGACCTATTGGTTGCCGGTTCGATTGATGGCGGTCACGGACACCCAAGCGGTCGTCAAGGCCTTTTGCAACGTCTTCGAAGACTGTTCCTTGTGGCGCGCAGGGAAGCTCGAGCTCGTGCTCGCGGGCTCGCGAGGCGCTACGGGCGTCGTCGACCCCGTGAGGTTCCGCCGTCAGTGGGAGGATCCCGTGGTGGGTCGGGAGCTCGAGGTCCTCGGTCTCGAAGTTCCGGAGCTTCTTCTCGCCACTTTTCTCGGCGACCGCGAGTTCCTCGACGCGTTCACCGAAGGGGTTCCTCCCCTGACGGACAATTTCCCTCACCGGCTGGCGCGCGCGCCGACGATCGATATCGACTTCTACTACCAGAACATCTTGGAGCACGTCGCGGCATCGCGTAGGTTTCGTGAGAGCGCATTTTTGCGGGAGCGGTTACCCGACTCGTTGTTCGAAGGCGGTCTCGCACACTACCCTTGGCAAGCGATGATCGACTGGGCGCTCGACGTCTATTTTGGCGCGAGGCCCATTCCGCTCGACCCCCTCCATCGCGTCCTTACCGAGACGGAGCTGCGCACGACACCGTTGTGGCTCCTCGGCGATTTCATGGAGCCTAGCGGAGCCGTCGAAGCCGTGGTCGCGAGAGGTGACGTCGATGCCGAAATTTCCTTTCTCCTCGGGCTGAGAGCCATGGCGGCACGTGATTTCGCAGGCGCGGAGGCTCACTTCGCCAGAGCGCAAGAGCTCGAGGGCGATAACGCCGACGTCGATAACGACTATTACCGGATTCTCGCGCTTCGCTACGACGGAAAGCTCGACGAGGCCGATGAGCTCGTTTCGGAGCTCGCCGTCAAGATGGGGGGACGTTGGCAGAGCTCGGAGTTTCGCCGGTTCTACGTGGAGACGCTTGGTGGTCGCTCGAACTAGCACCAGTCGACCGGAGAGCTTGATATAGTCGTCGCAACTCTCAAAGGAGCCGTCTATGTGGATCTTGCTGGCGTTGTTGCTGCAGACGAATCCTCACACGTCGCCGCAAGATCTCGAGCGCGGTGAGCGACTCTACCGTTTCAACTGCGCTCGGTGTCACGGCTTGGCGGGAGAGGGAGGGCGTGGTCCCAATCTAGCTGATGGCGACTTCTACCACGGCGATACGGACGAAGCGCTTTTCGGCAATGTGCGTGATGGCATCGCCGGGACCGAGATGCCGAGCAGTTTTCTGACTCCGGCGAGCGTCTGGCAGATGGTCGCCTTCGTGCGGTCTCTCAACCAAGCGTCCGTGGCGGACACGATCTCCGGGGATCCGGGCCGCGGTAGAGCGCTGTTTCGCGGAGAAGGTGGGTGTCTGCAATGTCACCGGGTGGACCACGAGGGTGGGTTTGCAGGGCCCAACTTATCGACGATTGCATCGCGTCGTTCTTCCGCCTACTTGCGGGCATCGCTTCTGGATCCGGACGAAGACGTTGGACAGAAATTCTGGACCGTACGAGTCGCGGAAAAACGAAGTGGTGCCACGACGACCGGGTTTCTTCGAAACGAGGACCGCCACACCATCCTGTTGCTGGATCTCGATGGGGCGCTTCGCGCGTTCGGAAAAGAAGAGCTTTCCAGCATCGAGGTCGACCGGCGCTCGACGATGCAGTCCTTCGAGGGATTGTTCGAAGCGTCGGAAGTCGAAGATCTAGTCGCTTATCTCGCGACGCTCAGAAAGGCCAGCGCGGAATGAAGAAGACGCTCGTTTTGTGTTTGCTGTGTGCTTCGCAGGCGCTCGGACAGGTAACTCACGAGCGGCTCTTGGCGGCGGATGACGAGCCGGGAAGTTGGCTCACCTATTCCGGCAACTACAGTGGCTGGCGCTTCAGCGGCCTCGATCAGATAAACCGGGGCAACGCGCATCGGCTTCAGCTGAAATGGGTCCATCAGACGCGAAATCCGCAGATCGAGACGACGCCGCTCGTCGTGGATGGCGTTATGTACATCACCGAGCCTCCGAATGACGTGGCGGCCCTGGATCCAGAGACGGGGCGCGTCTTCTGGAGGTACCGACGCAGTCTCCCGTCGGGGGTGCGCACGTGCTGCGGTCGGGTGAATCGCGGACTCGCGATGTTCGGCGAAACGCTCTATCTAGGCACTCTCGACGCCTATCTCGTCGCGCTCGATGCGAAAACCGGTGATGTCGTCTGGGAGGTCGAAGTCGCGGATCACGAGAAAGCCTACGCGATTACCGGGGCACCGTTATCGGTCAAGGACATGATCATTACCGGTATCGCAGGAGGGGAGTACGGACTCCGCGGATTTCTGGACGCCTATGATGCGAAGACCGGCGAGCGGCGATGGCGCTTCTATACCGTGCCGGGACCTGGCGAGCCGGGTAACGACTCGTGGGCGGGTGACTCTTGGAAGACGGGTGGCGCCCCGACATGGGTGACGGGTTCTTATGACCCCGATTCGAATTTGATCCTCTGGGGGACCGGTAACCCTGCTCCTGATTGGAACGGCGACGCGCGGGCGGGAGACAACCTTTATTCCGATAGTGCCATCGCTCTCGACGCCGATACGGGCGAGTTGAAGTGGCACTTTCAATTCGTGCCTCACGACGTCCACGATTGGGACGCCGTGCAGGTGCCGATCCTCGTGGATGACGACTTCGAGGGACAGAGTCGCAAGCTCGTTTACTGGGCGCATCGGGGCGGGTTCTACTACGTGCTCGACCGCGCGACGGGACGCTTTCTCTTCGGGACCCCGTTCGCGAAGCAAACCTGGGCGGACGGATTGACCGAGAGAGGAAGGCCGATAAGGAAGGACGCGATCGACCCTACTGAAGAGGGCGTGCTTTTGTGGCCGGGCGTCCAAGGCGCGACGAACTGGTACTCGCCTTCGTACAGTCCGGTGACCGGCTTGTTCTATCTGACGGCGTGGGAGAACCAGGGGTTCTATCGTAAGGACGAGGCGGAGTATGTCGAAGGCGAGTTCTTCTTGGGCGGGATTCCCGAGATGGAGGTCGCGGAGGAGCCCGGCTACGCGGCGGTGCGCGCACTCGACCCGAAGACCGGAGAGAAAGTTTGGGATTTCGAGCTGGTCGGCAAGCCGTGGTCCGGCGTGATGTCGACCGCCGCGAACGTCGTTTTCGCCGGAAGCTACGAGGGCTATTTCTACGCGCTCGATGGCGAGACCGGCGAGGAGCTGTGGCGTGTCTATCTCGGCGGAGCGGGACTCGGAGGACTAGGTGGTGCCGCGATGTCGACCGCGCCCATCACCTTCCTGTCCAACGGCAAGCAGTTCGTAACGATGTCTTCCGGCAACGGCGTCTTCACCTTCGCCCTCGCCGACCCGTAGCTCGCGGTGTCCTGACCGCTTAGTGAAATCGCACGAATCTAGCGACTGCCGGCGAAGGCCTCCGGCAGCGGCTGCGAGGCTTCGCGGCCGGACCATTGGAGCGCCGCAATCCACCAGCGCCCATCCATGTAGGTCAGCGTGAAGTGCGTCACGCCGTGCAGGCGCGGTCGCTCATCGTATTTACGGTCGCTGATCTCGTAGGTGCTGAAGACACTTGCCATGTGCTGGTACTGGTCCGTCCGGCGCACGATCTCCCATTCGTAGAAGTCGGTTGCGCGGCTATCCGGATATCGAGTCATCCAGTCGTCGATGGGGCGCGCGACGACGACACCCTGGCCGTTCGCATCTACTCCGGTGGGGGTGATGACGTAGGCGAAGCGCGTGAACAGCGACGCGTAGCGCTTTTTCGCCGCACGGCGGTCTCCGCCTTCGCCCGATAGGGACGCGTAATAGGCTTTGACGACGGCGTCGATGGATACCACGTCGTCGGCCTCGGGCTCGACGAATTGGTGGTCGGTCTCGGGTGGAGCGGTCGTCATGAGCGCGACCGCAAAGATGGCTTTCAACATGTTCTGGGTCTCCGTTTCGACGGCAGGGAGTCTAACCCGCGCCGGCCGCGCCGTCTAGATCCGGGGTCCGCTCATGCCAGCGCGCCTGATCTTGATAGGCCTTGGCCAGTGCGAGCGCTTCGGACTCCGCGTAGAGTCTTCCCAGAAAAGTGATGCCGGTGGGACGGCCTTTCTCGTCGAACCCGTTGGGGACGGAGACGGCCGGATAGCCGCAGGAGTTGGCGACCTGGAAATGGTCGCGGATGGGACTCGGTGGTGGCGGCGGTGGCGCCGGCGCCTGAGCATTCTCGTCTCGCGGTGGGCGCGGTTGAAAATAGGGAGCGACGTACACATCGTATTTGGAGACGACGTCTGCGAATTCCCGCATGACCATCGCTCGCACCCGCTGCGTTTGCAGGTACTCCACCGCCGGGATCAAGCGGCTGCGCCGATAGCCGTTCGCGCGTCTTTCGCTCCCGAGGAGGGATGTCCGGCCGCTGCGAAGGAACCCGTCGAAGAATGTGCCGGACTCCGCGCCGCTGGTGCTCGACGCGACGTCCATTGGCATCTCGGGAAGCTCGAACGGCTCGAGGGTAACGCCGAGCTCGCGAAGCGCGTCGAGGACGGCGGCGTCGTTTCGTTTCCACGCCGGATAGCGACCGTCCTCCTCGAAAGCCGGCGCGAGGTAGCCGACTCGCAGTGAGCGGATGTCGCGGCGCGCGTCCCAGTTGAAGGGCAAGTCGATGACGCTCAAATCCTGCTCGTCTGTCTGCGCGAGAGTACGGAGAACGATGGCACAGTCCTCGGCCGTGCGGCACATGGGGCCGATGCGGTCTCTCGTCCACGAAAGCGTCATCGCTCCGTAGCGGCTCACCCGGCCGAACGTGGGACGCAGACCGGTCACTCCGCACCGCGTGGATGGACTCAATATCGAGCCGCTCGTCTCCGTTCCGATGCCGAAGGCGACCAGACCGGCTGCGGTGGCGGAGCCCGGCCCCGCGGAGGAGCCGCTCGAGCCCATGCTCGTATCCCAGGGGTTGTTCGTGCGGCCCCCAAACCACTGGTCGCCGCCTGCGAGCTCGCCCGTCGCTAGCTTCGCCAACATTACCGCTCCCGCCTCTCGGAGTAGGCGCACGATCGTGGCTTCCGTGTCGATGACCTGATCCTTGAACGCGTTGGACCCCCACGTGGTCGGGTGCCCCGGCACCGCGATGATGTCTTTGCAGCCCCATGGAATCCCGTGGAGCGGACCCCGGTAGTGACCGCTCGCGATCTCGGCGTCGGCGGCGCGTGCCTGCTCGAGCGCGAGGTCGTCGGTGAACGTGACCACGCAATTGAGCAAAGTGTTGTAGCGATGAAGCCGTGCGAGGTACATCTCGGTCAGCTCAACCGACGTGACCTGTCGCGAGCGCAGGAGCTCTGCTAGGTGCGTCAACGGCCAGAACCAGACGCCCTCGAGATCCGCGGGACGCTTCAGCGGCGGCGGGTCGCTCATGCGAAACGGGCGCTTCTCGCGGTCCAGCTTCGTCCCGGGGACGAGCGGGCTGAAGTACATGGGCGGTGCGATCCCGTCATCGATGTCAATCTGGCGAAGCGCCTCGTAGTGATCGAGGTTCTCGTTCAACCCCTCGATCATCTCGTCTCGCTCCTCTTCGGTGAACTCGAGCCCTGCGACCGCGAGCGCGTCGGTCAACATCGCGCTCGTGATCCGGCTGGCGGGCGCGTCTTGCACCCGCGCCCAAAGGACTCCCGGAAGCAGCGTCGGCGCGAGGCCCACGCTCGCGAAGTAGGACAGGAACCGCCGTCTGGTTGATTCCGGATCGGGCGAGGAGCCGGTCATGGTCGTGCTCCGTTGGTGCGGACCGGATAGGGTGGCCGTTGCGGACGCGTTTTGTCGAATGCTTCGAGCTCCTCGAGGATGACCTCGATGGCTTTGTCGAGCTGGGGGTCGTGCCCCGCATTGACTTCCTTGGGCAGCTGCTCCACCTCGATGTCGGGCGGAACGCCGACGTTCTCGACGATCCATCCGTCCTCGGTCCAGATCGCGAGGTCGGGAGCGGTGACGACACCGCCGTCCATCAGCACCGGAAAGCCGAGCGTACCCACGAGTCCGCCCCACGTCCGTCGGCCGATGAGTTTCCCGAGCTGAAGCTTTCGAAACATCCACGGAAGCATGTCTCCTCCGGAACCCGCGGTCTCGTCGATCAACATTACTTTGGGGCCGTGGATCGCTGCGGAGGGTGTGACGAGGTCTTCGCCGTGGCGGGTGGCCCAAAAGCTAATCTGCGGACGACGCAACATGTCGATGTAGTAGTCCGCGATCTGCCCTCCGCCGTTGTAACGCTCGTCCACGATGATCGCGTCCTTGTGCGCTTGCGGAAAGAAATAGCGCTTGAAGTATTCGTGTCCGAGTCCCGCCGTATTCGGAACGTAGACGTAGGCCACCCGGCCGTTCGTAGCCTCGTTGACCTTCTTCAAGTTACCTTCGACCCAGTCTCGATTCCGGAGGGAGGCTTCGCTGCCGACGGGCACGACGTCGACGGTTCTCGCACCTTCTCCGTCGGGAGAGGGGCCGACGGTGATGGATACGATCTTGTCTGCCGTGTTCTCGAATCGGGCGAATAGATTCTCGCTCGCGTCGATGGGTCGCCCGCCCACTTCGAGCAAATATTCGCCCGTTTCGACTTCGACTCCCGGCTCGGTCAAGGGTGAGCGGAGATCCGGGTTCCAGTTGAGTCCTCCAAAGACCTTCGCGAAGCGGTAGCGATTCTCCTCGATGCGAAAATCCGCACCCAGCAATCCTCCCGTGACCTGGTCCGCCTCTTCGCGCTCGTCGCCGCCGCCGACGCGATGATGGCCCACGGCGAGCTCACTACACATCCACTGGATGAGGCGATTCAAATCGTCGCGGTTGGTGAGGTGCGGCAGGAAAGCCTCGTACTTTTCGCCCATCGCGTCCCAATCCGCTCCATGCATGTTCGGTGCGTAGAAATAGTCGCGGTTGATGCGCCATGCTTCGCGAAAGATTTGACGCCACTCCGCTCGCGGCTCGACGCGAACCTCGAGAGCGTCGACCGGTAACAATCCCTTGCCGGATTCGACGGGACCTTTCGACGAGACCATCGCCCAGCTCTGGCCGGAGTGGACGAGAACCTTCTCTCCGTCGCGGGTAAGCGCGAACTCGGAAAGGCCCGTTGTCAGAGCTTCCGTTTGTCGGTCGCTGAAGCGAAATCTCTTCAACGTATTGTCGCCATCCCCGTTGATGAACGTGGCCACGGGACGCTCGATGAAGTAGAGCTCTCCCGAGACCGGCGCCTCGAGATCCGTATACCGCGCCTCAGGAAGCGGCAGCGCCAATATCCGCTGGTCCAGGCCGTCGAAATCGATCTCGAATGAAACCGGAGGGACATCCTCGTCCGACGAATCCTCGGGCTCGGCGAGAGGCTCTTCGTCGCTTTGCTTCTTGAGAGGTGACGGCTGCTTCTTCTGTAGCACGGCCACGTAGATCGCGTTTGTCAGCGGCTTGTCGTTGTTGGACATAGCGAACCAATGCTTCAACGGACCGGCATCGGTTGAGACGGTGAAGTAGAGGAACTTTCCCGATGGGTCGAAAACGGGCTCAGAGGCTTCGCTCAAGCCGTCGGTCACGGCCGTACTCGCTCCGGTCTCGAGGGAGTGTACGAATACTTGCTGGAAGTAGGCGTCCGTCGTCAGCGTGTAGGTGATCCAGCGAGAATCGTGCGACCAACGATGATGAAAATTGCGAAGCGGTGTGTACTGACGCTCCGCTCCGACCTTGGTGATGCCACCGGACGCGACATCGAGCCAGTAGAGGGATAGGGAGCTGTCCCAATAGGCGACCTTCTCGCCGTCGGGAGACCATCGAGGATTGTGGTAAAAGCCGCTTCCGTCTAGCTGGAATCGTCTCTGGTCACCCTCCCCGCTTTGAGCGGCGATGTGGAGCTCGTACTCCCCGGAATCGTCCGAGAAGTACGCGATGTGCCGGCCGTCGGGAGACCAGGCGGGCGCGCGTTCGTGACTCCCCGGCGAGTCCGTGATGTTGCGCGGATCTCCGTGGGTTGCGGGGACGGTCAGGATCTCGCCGCGATACTCGAACGCGACGCGCGCGCCCGTGGGCGAGACGCTGAAGTCGCGGATGAATTGCGCGCCTCGCTCCCAACGAGGCCGCGCCTCCACGAGGTCCGCCCCGACGCTCACGGGAATTCGGGTACCCGCGGCATCGCCTTTCGTCCATGCGAACAGACTGCCTTCCCGCTCGTAGATGACGCCGCCGTCTCCTGCGGATGCGTTCAGGATCGGGAAGTCGTTGTGATGGGTTACCTGCTCGACCCCGCCCTCGCCCGTCCACGAGAAAAGGTTGAACTCTCCGGAGCGGTCCGATCGGAAGTACAGGACGTCGTCGACCCACATGGGGTCGGTATCGTTGCAGCGAGACGCGGGCTGAGGGACTTCGACGATCTCTTCGCTCGCCCGGTCGAAGACCCAGATCCGCGACGTCGTCCCGCCGCGGTAGTGCTTCCACTGGAGAAATCGCTCCGCGAGTGGGGTATAGGCGATGCGCTTGCCGTCGGGTGAGAACGCTGCTTTGAACGCGTTCGGTATCGGGAGCCGCTGTGGAAAATCACCGGCTACGGACACGGTGAAGAGCTGCTGATAGCGTCTCGTGTGGACGGAGCGAGCGGAGCTGAACAACACCGATTGCCCATCGGGAGAGAAGTCCCGAACCACGTCGGGACCCGGATGCCACGTGAGACGTTTCGGCTCGCCGCCATCGACGGAGATCAAGTAGACGTCGGTGTTCCCGTCATACTCGGCCGAGAACGCCAAGGAGCGGCCGTCCGGGGAGAAGCGAGGGTTGGACTCGCGCCCTTTATGTGCGGTGAGTCTCGTCGCCGTGCCCCCGTCTCGTGGAGCGAGCCACAAATCACCGGCGTAGATGAACGCGGTATGAGCGGCGCTCATGGCGGGCTCACTCAAGAGCTTCGTATCTATCGCGTCGGCCGCGAAGGATCGCGTTGTCACTACCATGATGAATGCAAGCACTAGAAAATGGATCGGCCTTCTTGTCATCTGATTTCTCCTGTCGCTAGACGGAAGGAATTGTAAAGGCAGGAGCTTCCTAGCGGTAGCAGCCACGCAGGGCTTGACGTTCTACTCCCGCGCAACGCGCCTCGACCCGACTCGCGCGCTGCGCAGCGAGTGACCGAAATCACCTTTGTGCGATCGGAAAACGACCCGACATCCGGTTATGATGCTCGCCGGGCGCATGGTGCGAGAGAACGTTCGATTCTTGTCGGCTGGGATTCTCTGGCTTTGCGCTGCCTGCGCGGGAACGCCTCCGGGAAGTGCTCCGGCCGCGATTCCGACCGAATTTGGAGGCAGCTTCGAGCAGCTGCAGCCGCGGCAACAACGTTTCGTGTCCGATTGGCTCTCGAGTGTGGACGCGGTGACGCGTGACGTACGCGAGCCGGGACCCGTCTACGACGCCCTCCCTCACTCGACGCGTTCGACGATCGAGGCGGTGTCGCATGCGCTCCTGCAGACGAGCTTGACGGACGAGCACGGGTCGCCGTCGGGCGTCGCCTTCGAGCTCGTGCGCTTGCTCGAGACGGCCCATGGGCGTATTCCGGGGACGGGCGGTGACCAGCAGTTTCGCTTGTTCGTCTATCTCGAAGTGGATGCGGTCGAAAGGCTCGAAGCAAGCCGCGAGTTCAGCCGCCACGGCGACAACCTCGTCTTCCACCTCGAATATCCGATCAACTATCGTCAGGACGGGACTCCATCGATCCAGTTCTCGATCTCACGTGATGGCCTGCGCGCGGATATCGATGTGGACTATCGCTCCTCCCGGTTTCCCGCCGTCCTGTTCGATGGTCACCTTTCGGTGGCGAACTCGGACGTCCGCGCGGGCGACAACTACGAGCGTCATTCGGGCCGATGGCGTGGGCTCGTGAGCTGGTGGCGCAACGTGTTCGGCCTCCCGTTCCTCAATGAAGACATGGGCCCCGTAGAGTCGTCCGCCGTGGCGAGGGCGGTCGAAGCTCCGCGAGTCGACGGCGATGCGCCGCTGGCCGTGGCGGTTGAGGATTTCTTGAGCACGTGGCTCGTGCAGAGAACGCCTGACCGTGTCGCGGGATATTTCTCCGTTCGATCCTATGCGTGTGTCGTCGAGCTCGAGCCCGGAGCGACGGACACGATACAGGCTTCGCTTCGCATCGCGAGAGATATGCGGGAGATCAATCTTGCTTTCGGCACGATCCGGACCCTGTCGGACGTCGTCCAGGCGAGGCTTCCGGACCATCTCTCCGCGCATCGGATCCGTCACGCCTATGACGACCAGTTCGCTCTGTTCGAGCTCTCGGCCGACCACGTCGACGGTCTCGAGTGCCCGGACCCGAATCGCGCGCTCCCCCCGTGGTTGGAGAATAGAGACCAGGCGTTCTACGGCGCTTCGTTTCGGATTGGCGCGGCCGATGGCGGCACCTTCGACCTGTTTCAGATTTGGAGCGTCGAGGAAGGTCACTGGAGAATCGTCGCGTTTCACGTCGACTTGCACGCGAGCACGATGGCGGTTCCGGGCGCGCGGCCGGCGACGGCGGCCAAGATTCCGACGCGTCCGGCGGACCCCGAGTTGGCGTCGAGCTTTGCGCGCTTTTTCGAGCGATGGCTCATCGACGACGGCGACGTGGTCTCTCGCATGTCTTCGCGGTCGTTCGAATGTGCGGCGCTCGTCGGCGATGTGGTCGCGGTGGGTAGTTTCCCCGATAGCGACGCCTTCGTCTCCGCTCGTATGAAGGAAGTGGCACGCCTCGTCGGTGGCGCCACGGAGTTGCGAGACGCGATCCGATCCTTCGAGCCGTGGGATCCGGGGCTCGAGGTTCTCTCACATAGTGAAGATGCTGCTTTCGCTCTGGTTCGGGCCGACGCCGATCAGGCCCTGCGACTCGATTGCCGGAAGCGAAGAGCGGGGCTGGGCGTTCATCCGGGTGAACCTCTTGACGGCCTGCACTGGGCGACGTTTTTTAGGATCGCGAAGGCCGGCCCACGCGCGCCGGTCGTGGTCTTGCTCTGGGCGCGAGAAGACGACCTATGGAAAGTGATTTCCTACGACGTCTTGCTTCCCTGAGCCCGGACAGCATCGATACGAGCCATCGCGACTTCTCTTGCGACCACGCTCGCTCGCTCCCGACGTTGGTGCGCGGTTTGAAGAATGAGCGCGGCTTTGTTTCCGACGCGTCGAAGGAGTGGCTCGAAGTCGCCCAGGCCCATCACGCTCTGCGCGACGCCGGCGATGACGGCACCGGATGATGACAGCACGTCGGGGACGAACAGAATGTCGCGCTCGATCAATACGTCCTCGACTTCCACCCCCGCGAGGATGTTGTTGGCGCCGCCGCACACCGCCCAAGCCGAGAGAGAGCTTGCGAGCTCGGTATCGAGAACGCCTCCCTTCGCGCAGGGCGCGATGATGTCGACATCGCTCGTCAGCACGTCGGACGGAGAAACGGCCGTAGCGCCGAGCTCCGCCGCGAGTGCGTCGCTTCGTCGCTCGTCCATATCCGCAACGACGAGCTTCGCTCCTTTCCCGGCGAGTCCGCGTGCGACGGCGGAGCCGATGCTGCCGCAACCCTGGACGGCGATCGCGAGCCCGTCGAGCGACGCTCGTCCTCGCGCTTGCGCACACGCTTCCATACACCGAATGACGGTCTCTCCGACGGCTCGGCTCAGGTTCCCTTCGTCGGTGTGTACGAAGCGAGTCGCTCTGGACATCGCTTCGAGGTCGGCGAGCGTGGTCCCCAGATCTCCTGCGGTCCGGAACGTCCCGCCAAGCTCTTCGACGCGCGCACCGAGCCATGCAAAGGCTCGGGGGCGGTCGAGCTCCGGCTCGTCCAAAACGACCATCTTGGCGCCGCCCGCGTCGAGCTCGGCCAGCGCGCATTTGAGCGTCATCGCGCGCGCGAGTGCCAGCGCGTCGTCGACCGCTGCGGCTTCGTCGGGGTAGCTCCACGTTCGAATGCCACCGGCGGCGGGACCGAGGACGGTGCTGTCGATGACGAGTACGGCGTGAAGGCCGGCTTGTGAGAAGTTGAACAACGTGCAGCTTTGCGCGCCGTGCGAATCCAGTTTCTCGAACATGTGCTACGACGCGATCACCGTGAAGTCACCCACGAAGCGCTCCGAAAGCGTGAGTGCCTGGCAACGCGCGTCGAGGGCGTCGAAGGCTTCCGCGAATTTCGCGCGGAACGCGTCGCGAGCCTCGCGGGTCGACCACAAATCCGTCGTGATGAAGCGTCTCTCGTCATCAGCGTCTTGGAAGAGCTCCGTGCGCGCATAGCCTTCGGCCCGAGAGAACAACGAGGCCCAGTCCCCGCGCGGGCCGTACACGCTCTTGAACTCATCGAGTCTCTCGGGGGAGACGCGGTACTCCCACATATAGGCGAAGCTCGCGCTCATGGTTGGTATCCGGGCCCTCGAACGAAACGTCCGGGCGTCGCTCCGGTATGTTCTCCGTTCTCGATCGCCGCCACCCCGTTGACGAAAACGTGCCGCATTCCCGTGGCCAGCTGGTGAGGCTCTTCGTAGGTCGAGTGTGCCTGGATCGTTTCCGGGTCGAATATGACGACATCCGCGAAGAAGCCAGGCGCAAGCTTTCCGCGCTCATCGATCTTGAGGTTGGCCGTCGGGAGCGAGGTCAGCTTCCGGATGGCTTCCTCGAGAGGGATGACTTTCTCGTCGCGGACATACTTGCCGAGCAAGCGAGCGAAGTTCCCATAGGCCCGAGGATGGGTGCTGGATTTCAGGAAGACACCCTCGGGGGCCATCGAGCCGGCGTCGGAGCAAAACGAGACCCACGGCAGGGCGATCTGTCGCTTCACATTGTCTTCGGACATGAGGAAATAGACGACTTGAACTCGCGAGCCGTCCTCGATGACGAGGTCCATGGCCGTCTCTGCCGGCGAGGTGCCGCGCTCGGCGGCGACTTCGGCCAACGTCTTGCCCGCGAGAGGCTTGAGCGCGTCGTTCTTGAATCCGACCAGGAGCGTTCCCTCTGCACCGGCGGCGAGGAACAAGTTCTCCCACTCATCCGTCGGCGTCGTCATCTGACGCAGGATGTCGTCTCTCAGCTCGGGATCTTGAAGACGGCTCTTCCACGCTTCATAGCCGCCCGCTTGAATGTCCGGAGGCATGGCGGCGTCGAGCCCGGTCGAACCGGCGGTGTAGTTGTACATGTCGGCCGTGATCCGAAGGCCGGAGGCGCGCGCGGCCTCGACTTTCTCGATGACCTCGTCGAGCTTGCTCCAGTTGGATTGCCCTCCGGCTTTGAGGTGGTAGATCTCGGCGGCGATATCGGCCTCGCGCGCGATCGTGAGGAGCTCATCGACGGCTTCGACGAAGCGATTACCCTCGCTTCGCATGTGGGAGATGTACAGGCCGTCATATTCGGACGCGACCCGGGCGAGCTCTATGAGCTCGTCGGTCTTGGCATAGAAGGCCGGTGCGTAGATCAATGACGAGCCCAGGCCCATCGCGCCTTCCTTCATGGCGTCACGAACGAGCTCCTTCATCCGTCCAAGCTCTTCCTCGGTCGGCGCGCGGTTCTCTTCGCCGACCTCATGGATTCGAACGGTCGTCGCGCCGACGAAAGAGGCGACGTTGGGTGACACTCCTTTTCCTTCGAGATATTCCATGTAGTCGCCGAGGCTCGTCCACTCGATGTCGTAGCGAATGTCTCCTTGCTGCGCCGTCTGCGCCGTCTTCATGTCTTCGTTGAGCGGGCCCTCCGACCAGCCTTCGCCGAACACTTCGAGCGTGACTCCCTGGAACAGATCGCCCTTGGAGCGACCGTCCTCGATGAGAGACGTCGTCGCCCAGCTCAGCATATTGACGAATCCCGGGGCGACCGCGAGCCCGGACGCGTCGAGCTCACGCACGCCGCTCGCGTCGTCGAGATCGCCCATCGCGGCGATGCGATCTCCGTCGATTGCGACGTCGCCGACGAAGCCGGGGGTCCCGGTCCCGTCATAGACCGTGCCTCCTCGAATGATGATGTCGTACTGCTCGGTCGGCCCGGCGCAGGAGCCGATCCAGGCGACGGCTATCAGCGCGATTCCGATGCGCAAAGCTGGTTTCATCCTAATCCTCCCGGGAAAAGAGTCATCTTACTCGCCAGGCGGTCCGCGGGTAGGCAGACCTCCGGGCGGGTTGCGAGCTCACGTCCGGACGCAATCCTTCCTGGGCCGGGCGGGCGGTGCGCTCGTAGGCGGTTCGCTACGCGATCATCACCGTGCGGGGGTGCTGTGAGTTGTCCTCGAGGAACGTCTTCTTGTTCGCGAGGTCTTCACGCACCGGCTGCACGTCGCCGTTCTCGTCGGTCGCACGCGAGACGATGGTGTGCTCGCCCGCCGTGGCGCCCTTCCATTCGTAGGAGAATAGCTTCCACGAATACTTGCTGTTGGACGCATCCATCGTTGCTTTTTGCCAAGAGCCGTCGTCGATCTTGACTTCGACCGAACGGATCGGCGTGCCGTCGTTGAGTACGAAGCCGGTGACGTTGTGGGTGTCGCCCTGACGCGTCAGACGTGCCACGACGGACTTCAATCGCATGCGCGTGATCGCGGTCTCTTTCCACTTCATCTCACCGCCGACCATCTCGCCGCGCAACGTGCGGTACCAACGGGCTTGGAATTTACCGAGATAGGGATCTTGTTGTACGTGAATGTTGGCGAGCCACTTGACGTTCGGCGCTCCGTACCAGCCGGGCATGACGACCCGGAGCGGAAAGCCCTGATGCACGGTGAGCGGTTCGCCGTTCATGCTCATCGCGAGAAACGGTTCGGCGGACAGCGCCTGGTCCACTGAAATACTGCGGCCATATTGTTGCTCGACTTCGTATTTGCGCCCGCGGAACTCGACCTCTTCCGTTCCGGAGTCGGCGCCGAAGAAAACGACTTCGCGTGCATGATCTTTGACACCTGCGCTCTGAAGCACTTTTTGCAGCGGAACCCCCGTGAAGCGCGCATTCGAGGCGAGTGCTTGCATGGCGCGCGCGCTGTTCCCGGAGCATTCGAACCCGGCTGTAAGCTCCGTCTCGCCGAGCGCGCGTAGATCGGAAAGCGAGAGCTCCTTCGGCGAGTCGACGAGGCCCGTGATCTTGAGCTTGAAGCTCGCACCGTCGACCTGCGGGTGGCCGTAATGCTGCGTCGTGAAGAACTGGTCGGACGGTGTGATCGGGCCATCGATGGTACGAATGTCGAAGAATCGGCTCTCGGGTCCGCGGTCCGTCTTCCATCCCTCGGGGTAGTCGGTGAATGGCACCATCGTCTCCCCTTGTGCCAAGGCGGGGAGCGCCCATCCGGGCAGAGCCAAAGCTCCAAGTCCTAATGCGCTAGTGCGGATAGCGTCTCGTCGGCTAATTTCGTTCGACATCGTGTGGGCCTCCCTCTAGAACTGGCAAAAAAGGTGTCGTTTCGCGAAGAGATTTGTACCATGGTCGGTTCGTTTGCGCCAGCCGTGCGGCCGCGAAAGCCTCGCTACCACGCGGCCGTCGCAGAGGTCTCGGGGTGGCGCTCGGGCGCGGCTGGATCCAGCGCGCGGCGGCTGGCGACGTCTACGAGTCGTTCGACGAGCTCGGGAAAGTCGATCCCCATGCCCATGGCTCCGGAGCGATAGGAGGCGCCGTCTTCGATACTGGGCAAGCTGTTGATCTCGAGAATGTGGACGTTCGACAGGGTGTCGATGCGCATGTCGACCCTCGCGCAGTCCCTCAGATCGAGTGCGCGGAACGCTTCGAGGGCGAGCTGTTGCGCGTGCCTGGCCAGCGCGGCGTCGATTGGAGCGGGGCAGACGTGTCGGATGATGCGTCCACTGCCGCCGTTTTTGTCCTCATGGGTATAGATGCGGCTTGTGTGGTCTCCGAAATCGACCAGCACGGGAGGGAATAGCGTTGGACGTTCGTTTCCGAGAACGCCGACACTGACCTCGGCGCCATCGATGAACTCTTCGACGAGGGCTGACTGTCCGAATCGGGCTACGACGAACGCCACCGCTTCACGAAGCGCGGTCTCGTCGCTCACGAGCCGGAGTCCGAGTGAGTCCGCTTCGTGGCGTGGCTTGACCACGACGGGGTAGCCGAGGGGCTCGACCGGTGCACTGGCGCTGTCCATTACGAACGAGCGCGGAGTGGGGAGATGGTGCTCGCGCAAGACCATCTTGGTGATGACCTTGTCGAGCGCGAGCGTGTGCGCCGTCGGCCCCGCCGCGAGATAAGGCACACCTAGCATCTCCAGGATGCTCGGGACGTGCGCATAGCGGGCTTGTCCCTGGATTCCGTAGGAGAGGTTGAAAGCCAGAGCGCGGCATTCTCGTGGGATGAACCCGTCCAGAGCCGCGACTAGATCTCGGTCGCCGCGGACCGCCAACACGTCATGGCCGAGCCCTCGGAGGACGTCCTCCAGATCTCGGATCACCTTCGGGTCGATACGCTCGTGGTTCGAGATACCGCGGCGACGGATCACGTTCGATCCGTCGAGGTTATGAATAATAGGGATTTTCATTCGGTGTCATTTCATCCGCCGGGAAGAATGCGCTCGAGCTCACGAAACCAGTTCACGACGATATGGATCCGAGAGAGTCGCGCACCGCTCGCGCCTTCGATCATCAAGAAACGTTCGCCATCGGGAGCGATGTCATAGTTCGCGTACCCACTGAAATCCATGTCCTCGTAGTGGTCCACGAAAACCGTCTCCGCCCGGCTCACGGTCATGGAGAGCTCGGTGTCGATCTTGACGCTCATGAGCGCCCCCGCGTTTCGATAGAAGAGCTCGCGTCCGTCCGGCGCCCAAACGGGCTGGGTACCTCCGGCGGTGGAGATCCGCACTTTGCCCCCAGGCCCGGGGAAGCGCGCGATGTAGACCTCGCGTTGGCCGGACTCGTTCGAGACGAAGGCGACGAAGCGTCCGTCGGGGGAGAAGCGTCCCGCATATTCGTTGAACGGCGTCGCTAGAAACGGCTTCGCGGTGCCTTCGCCGTCACGGCTGAACGACCAGATGTCCCACCCGGTATTGCCTTGCACGGAATAGAGGAGCGCGCTCCCGTCCGGAGCCCAGTCTCCGGGACTCTCGAAAGAGTTGCTCGTCGTCAGTCGCGTTGGCTCACCGCTCGCGTCGGTCGTTTGCGAGAAGATGTCATGCGCGCCGGTGATGGATGAACGGTAGGTGATCCTCTCGCCGTCGGCTGTCCATGTCGGAGTGTCGTCGAGGCTTTCATCGAAGGTGAGCCGCGTCAGCACGTCGCGCGCTTCCTCGTAGAGCCAGATATCCGAATTGTTCTCGCTCGCGATGGTGACGGCGAAGAGCTCGCCATCGGGCGAGATCCGTGGGTCCGAATAGGCGCGGCGCTGGTTGGTCACGGGCATGGCCTCGCCGGAGCGCTCGACCCAAACGAGCGTGCTAGCGGGTGCGGGAGGGCCGGGCGCATAGACGAGAGTGCCCGAAGCGGAGAAGTCGTAATGCGCGGCCACGCCACTGCCCCCGCCGAGGTCTTCCACGATGACACGCGGAGAGCCGGCGAGCTCCCGGCGCTCGAGGTCGAACGGAGCGGCCATGAGTCGGCCCGACTGCACGAAAGCGAGATGGCCCGTCGGGACGTAGCGCGCGTGCGATGCGGCTTCTATGATCGTGCGCGTCTCACCCGTCGTGAGGTCGACGACCGCCACCCGAGCGTCGATACGGGCATCTCGCGAACGATCGCCGGTGGCGACGGTAACGAGGAGCCCCCGTCCGTCCGGAAGCAAGTCGGGAGCATAGTGCCCTTGCTCTCCACGTTCGAGATCCGGCGTCGTGACGTCGATTGCGGCGCCGCCTTCGGGGGAGATCCGCTGAAAGCCGCTACGCTCCGCGGCGCCGAAGATGATCGTGTCGTCGAGCCGGAAACTCAATCCCGCATCGCGCCTCGCCTCGGCGATCGTGACGGTTCCGCCGCCGCTGACACGAGTTTTCTCGAGCCTATCCCCGGCGAAGAAGACCACCCACTCACCGTCGGGTGAGAAATGAACTTTACTGGCGTCTTCGGTACCGACGAGTGGTGTCATCTCGAAACGGTCGATGGAACGCAGGTGGAGTCCCGGACGTCCGTCCTCGAGCGCGGCTATGACCAACGTCTCTCCATCGGGGGAGATCGCGACGGAAGGCGCCTGCCCGCCGACGAGTGGCAGCTGCGAGTCCACTGAGAATCTGACGACGGGAGCGGCTATCGGCTCTTCGCGAGTGAAGCCGCCCAAAGCGTAGGCAATGGCTCCGACCAACAACGACGCGACCGCGACCCTCATCCACGATGGGCCGCCGGGCGCCGGCCCGCCGTCTGGCGTCGGGCTTTCTCTGCCCGTCAAGATGTCCTCGATCTCGAGCCGGGCGTCTCCGATATCGCGCAGTCGCCTGGAGACATCCTTTCGGAGGCAGCGCTCGAGCAGGCCTCGGAGGCGGCGGGGGGTCTGGGCGGGAAGCTTCGCCCAGTCGGGCTCGTGCTCCACGATCGAGACCAGCACGTCGGTGGCGGTGTCGCCCTTGAAGGTGCGTGCTCCCGACAAGGACTCGTACAAAACGGTGCCGAACGCCCAGATGTCGGTGCGCTTGTCGACGACCTTTCCGCGAGCTTGCTCCGGGCTCATATAGGACGCGGTTCCCAGCACCGTACCCTCACTCGTGCTGTCCCGTAACTTGGTCTCCGACTCGGTCGTGATCGGCTTGTTGACGTCGTCCTCGAACGCTTTTGCCAGGCCGAAATCGAGGAGCTTCGCCTTCCCGTCGGGAGTCAGCTTGATGTTGGCGGGTTTGAGATCGCGGTGAACGATGCCGTTCTCATGCGCCGACTCCAACGCCTCGGCGATCTGAATGGCGAGCGGTAGCAGCTCACGTATCGGGATCGGACCTTGGGCCAAACGAACCTCGAGGGTCTCGCCCCCGACGAGCTCCATGACGAGCAACGGGGCCTCCTCGAACTCCTCGAGTCCGTAGAGGATCGCGATCCCCGGATGATTCAGCGACGCGAGCACACGGGCTTCGCGAGCGAAACGCGCCGTGCGCTCTGGATCTTCGACGAAGATCTCGGGCAAGACCTTGATCGCGACGTCGCGGCCGAGCTTGTGGTCGCGTGCGCGGTACACCTCGCCCATACCTCCCGCGCCAATCTTCGCTAGGATCTCGTAGTGACTTAGCTTGGTGCCCGGCTGCAGGTTCATTTCAAGACGTGCTCGAGAAGCGACCCGCGGCGCTTCGAGAGGAGAGGCTCGCAAACCCGCGTCAACGTCGCTCGAACGACGAAAGTCTAACACTTCTCCTATTTACGCTGCCCGCCGGCGAGTGATGGTTCCGCGCGAGTCAACGCGAGAACGCTTTCAACTGAAAAGATCGTTCGCGATCCCAGTCGTTATATGCTCGACACCTCGCCGTGGGAGACCGAATCAGAGTGGCCGTCGTTGACAGCGGCATCGATCCGAGTCTCCGCGGGCTCGAGCCGGTCTCCGAAGGAGTCGGCATTCGCGTCGGAGCCGACCGCGCTCGGATGGAAAGTAGCACGATCGACGCGTTAGGGCACGGGAGCGTCATTGCATCCACCATCCGCATGCGTACCGCCGACACCGTGCTCGTTCCGGTACGTATCTTTCGAAACAATCTCATCGCTCCCGTCACTGCATTCGTAGCTGCCATCGGGTGGGCGGCCGAGCACGACATCCATCTCCTGAACGTGAGTGTCGGCGTGAGCAAGCTTCAGTGGCGGGACACGTTCGAGGCCGTGCTCGCGAAGGCCCGCCGCGCGGGGGTGATCGTCGTGTCCGCCGCGGAGCTCGACGGCAAGCCAAGCTTGCCCTTTGGTCTGGACGGCGTGATTGGTGTTTCCGGAGACGGTGCTCTCGTGGATGGAGAGCTCGCCGTTTCTGACGGCGTGGTGCGTGCGCCCACCCGTGCGGGAAGACTTCCGGGGCGACGTCTCGCCGCGTTCCCGAGTGGTGATGCGCTCGCGGTCGCGAACGTCACGGGCGTTCTCGCGAACCACTTGTGCGAGGTGGGCCCACAGGACGAGACCACCTGTTTGGAATATCTGAGCGCCGACGCGCGCTACTGAGACCGCAGAGACGTCAAAGGGTCCATTCGTGCCGCTCGCATCGCCGGCAGCATCACCGCCGTGAACGCGACGGCGATGAGCACACTGCACGCTGCCAGCAACATCCACGGGTCACTCGGCTCGATCGCGTAGAACAGACCGCCGATCCATCGGCCCAGCAAGAGGCTGGCGGCGACCCCGATGGCCACCCCGTACAGCACGAGTCGCATTCCGAAGCTCACGACCAGACGAAGGACGTCCGCTCGTGCGGCACCGAGTGCCACCCGTAATCCGATCTCCGTCCTCCGTGTCGAAACGACGTAGCTGAGTACTCCATAGACGCCCAACGCGGAAAGCAGCAGCGCGACGGCGGCGAAGGATGTGAGGAGCCATGTGCGGAACCTGGCCTCGAGCGTCTGGTCCGAGATGATGGACTCCATCGTTCGGATCGACGCGATCGGCTGGTCCGGGTCGATGGCCCAGACTTCGGCGCGTACGTCGGCAGCCAACGCCTCAGGATCACGGCTCGCGCGTACCGCGAGCTCCTTCGGGTCGAAATAGCCCCAGCTTCTTTGGGCCGTCGGAACATAGATGGCCGGACGCGGGCTGTCAACGAAGCTCACTTGCTGCACGTCTTCGACCATCCCGACGACTTCGAGCCGCTCGCCCCAGACGACGAGATGGCGGCCGACGACGGCTTGGCCGGAAAAGAAGCGCTCGGCCAGTGTTTCGTTGACCACAGCGACGCCGGGCGTTCGAGGACCATCGCTTTCGGCGAAGTCGCGTCCCTCGCGGAGTGCGATGCCTAGCGTCCTGAAGTAGTTCGGACTGATGCTGCGGAAGACCGCGATGGGATCGACGTCCGGCTCGAAAGGAGGATTTTCGATCGTGAAGCCGGTAGAGCCTCCGGAATGGGTCAAAGGTAGTGTCGTTACGACGCCCGTCGACACCACGCCGGGAAGCCTCGCGACTCGCTCTTGAAGCTCGCTGTAGAAGGCAGTACGCCGGTGGTGCTCGCTGCTCTGACCCTGGCTCGGATCGGCGCGGGGCGCGGTTCTTCCCGATCGCTCGACCCGCATGGTCAGAAGACTGTCCGTTCGGAAGCCGGGGTCGATGCGCATCAGCTCGACGAAGCTCCGGACGGTGATGCTACCGAGGCCCACGAGAACGAGCGCGAGCGCGACCTCGCTCACGACGAGTGCGCTCCTGGCCCCAACGGAGCCTCTCCCCGGAGATGCCGTGCCACCGCCGGCGCGCAGAATCGTCGTGAGTCCGGAGCGAGAGAGGCTCACCGCCGGGATGAGTCCGACCCCCAAGCTCACGCAGCCGGAGAGAACGAACGCGAAGACGCACGTCGCGAGGTGGAGCGTACTTCGTTCCGGTTCCAGATGCGCGGGGGTCAAGACGCCGAGCAACCGAGCCGCCCAGGAGCCGACGACGAGGCCCCCGAGCGTGCCGGCCACGGAGAGCATGAACGCCTCGGTCATCAGCTGAGAGATCATTCGGCCCCGGCTCTCACCGAGCGCGGCGCGGACCGCGATCTCCCTTTGGCGGGTCGAGCCCCGGGCGAGCAAGAGGTTCGCCACATTCACGACGGCGATGAGAAGCAGTGCTCCGGCCGCGGCCAGAAGGAGAAGAAGTGACGACCCGTGCGCCCCGACGAGATGATCGCGGAGACCCGTGACCTCTACCCCGTTCTCCGCATTCGATTCCGGGTATTGCTCTTCGAGGTGTGCCGCCAGGGCGGCCATTTCCTCGTTCGCGGCCTCGATGGGGATCCCGGGCGCTAGCCGGCCGATGACGGTCAGGTAGTAAGAGCGACGCTGTTCCCTCTCGGTTTGCTTCATCGCGAGCGGAACGAGCACATCGACGTCGCCGCTCGGAAAACGAAACGTCGCCGGCATGATGCCGATGACTCGATAACGTTCACCGTCGAGATCCAGCCAAGCCCCGATGGCGTCCGTACGCTCGGCAAATCGGCGCAGGGCGAACCGACGGGTCACGATCGCGACGCGCTCGCCTCCGGCGCGATCTTCCTCGGCCGCGAACCCGCGACCGGGTTCGGGCTCGACGCCCAACACCGGCAAGAAACTCGACGTCACCCGGAGAAGGTTGACGAGCTCCGGCTCGTGCCCGCCGGTCAGGTTGGCTGTTGTCGAAGCCATCGCGGCGAGGTCGCGAAAGGTAGTGCTCGTCTCACGCCAGTCCTCGAAGTTCGCGGGTGAAACATCGTTCCCACGGATGCCTCGAGCCCGATCGGTCTCGTGCAGAACGACGAGCTCTTGCGCCTCCGGGAAAGGAAGTGGTTTCAATAGTGTCGCGTAGACGGTATCGAAGATGGCACTGTTCGCCCCGATTCCGAGTGCTAGGACCGTCACGACGAGGAGCGTGAAATCCGGTTTCGCCGACAGGTTTCGATAAGCACTTCGGATGCTGGGCCCGAGCTGGACGAAACGAGGGCGACGCCGTCGCGGACGTACTCGTCCGAGCATTCGTTCGCGCCAGGCGGTGCTCAGGATGTCGATGACGGCCCGGACGAATGTCGTGCTCGCAGCGATGGCTCCGCGCTCGCGTCGCTCCGCCCGGAGCAAATCGACGAGGTCGAGGACGGCGTCCTTGCCGAAGGTCTCGCGAAACGATCGCGGGCAGAGCCGCATGAGCACGCCGAAGAGCTGCCGCGTGAGGTTCATCGCGCGGCTGCGAAGCCCTTGCGGCGGGCCCCTTGCACCAGCGCGGCCATCCGCTCTGTCTCGTCGGCCGCTTGCCGTCGCCCGAGCGGCTCGATCCGATAATAGCGGCGGCGCTCGTCGACGGCGCCGTCACCTTTCGGCGGTGCACACTCTTTGATGAGCGACGCGGCGAGCATCTTCTTGATGGTGCTGTACAGGGTGCCGGGCAGAACACGAAAGCTGCCCTCCGTGCGCTCGTCGATCTCGCGCATGATGGCATAGCCGTGCTTGGGCCCATCGCCGAGCGCGACGAGAATATGGTAGTTGATTGGCGTCATCTGACAACTATAGTTCTAGAAAATATAGTTGTCAAAAACCGACAAGCGGTCGGAACCGAAAAGACGCGCTAGTTCGTCGCGAAGCAGTAGTACAGGCCGTCGCCTCCGGTGCCCTGCAAGTCTTCTTGGCTGCAGCCGCGGCTCGCATGTGCGGAATTCCAGGACGAACCGTCGTCGCCGCCACCGGTACGATCGTGGTGGCCGACGCGCGCACTGCCTTCGCCGCTCGAGCTCCAGTTGCCGCAGGTGGTGTCGCCGTCCCCTGTGGCCGTCGTTCCATCGGAGGCGGTGCCGGTCAAGATGTCGTGTCGGTTGGGCGTGTCTCCGCGTCCGTTGACGACCTCGCCCTTCTCGTTGATGTTGGTCTCTTTGGTGAGGTTGTTGGAGTCGCTATGCAAATTGTCGACGCTCGATGCGATCTCGACGCCCTTCGAGTTGTGCCACGGGCCGGAGCCGATACGGTCACGAGCGTTGCCGCCGTGCCCGCCGGTCACGCCGAGGTAGGCATGCCACGTCTTGCCGGTGACGCCGACGGCTTCCGCGAGCATCGAGCAATGCGCGTCCGCGCCCGAGATCCCTCCGAGATCCGCACCGTTTCCGGGGCCGCGGCTCGTCAAGAAGAAACTCATCTTTGCGTCCGCGTTCTGCGCCAAGAGGTATTGCGCGGCGAAAAGCGATACGAGGATAGCTGTGAGGGTAGTCAGAGCTTTTTTCATTTCGGGACTCCTTGATTGGGTCGATTCGATATCTAGGGTGCGACCGTGACTTTGACGTGAGCGTTCGTCCAGCAGCACTGAGCGCCACCGCCACCGTTTCCGGAAATGTCGTTGGCCTGCAATCGAAGAACGTAGTCACCGGGCTCGGAGAAGGTCGCCGTCGTCACGGCCGAGCCGTCTTCCTTGCTCACCTCGGGCTTATCGTTGTCGAACGTCACCGTCCCCGGGCCGCGATACTTGCTCCAGAAGAGTCGGACCGGTGGGTCGATGGCGCGCGAGGCGCGGTACTCGTCGACGACGCCGTCATCGCTTGCCCAGACCGCGAGCTCCCGTGGCTCCATCGCTTTCGCGTCCAGCGTGGCGATGATCCCGGTCGGCGGCCCTTGGTGGGCGTCGCCGTCGGCCGTGAGACGAAGGGTGGGAGGCGTGTTGCCTTGCGCGGCGTCTCTCAACGGCTCGACCTCCCAGTCTTTCTTGAGCGTAAATGGGATGTCGATCGGCTGTCCGTTCGCCTCGAGATGCCAATTCAGGCTCTTTTTCCCGAAGTCGGCGGGAACGCGGATGCTGAAAACGCCCCACCCGCGGCGCGCGAGGAAATGCGTGGGCTGTCCCTGGTCGGGATCGCCCGGCTCGATCCGGTTGTTCGGCCCGATCGGGATATCGAGCGTTTGCTCGTGATTGCGGTTGAAGTAGCCGATCAGGAGCGAGAAGGAGCCGTCCGCATTTCGAAACCACCCTTCATAAGCAGCGGTGACGCCGAGACCGGACTTCTTTCCCGGCTCGAGAGGAAGCTGGGCGTTGGAAACGAGCGGGCAAAGCAACGCGCCCGCGAACCCGAGAGCAAGAATCGATGATGTTCGCTTCATCGTAGTTGAAGTGCCTCGCGTCTAGGGCTCGGGCTGCTCTTCCGTCGCCTCGGACGTGAGCGCCTTTCGCTTCTCGATCTCGACTTCGTAGTCCTCATCGCTCATCTGGGTAATGTTCACCCAAGCGTGCGCCATATCGTCGACCGTACGGTCTCCCCATCCCACCCACTGTGTCGGGTCTGGGTTGTCACGGTTCGCCGCCGTGTTGTCGTGCCACGCGGTGAAGCTCAAGATCGTTCCACGCGGAAGCAAAGGCGCGACGTGATCCGCATAGACATAATTGTTGTGCCAGTCGAATTGAAAATTGTTGACGTGGCTCAGCACTTCGCGCTTGCCGTCGGGGAGGATGGCTTCCATCGACATCGCTTTGCCCCGCAGATGCATATGCGGTTGAAAGTTCTCGATGCGCGCATTCGCTTTCAGGGTGTGGAAGCCTTGATGGACCGTCTGCGAGTTCGGCGGAATGTCCAGGCCCGTCGCGCCGCCGTCGATGGCGTGATAGATCATGAGCGACTGGTGGAATTTGGGCTCTTCCCCTTTGGGGTAGAAATAGACCGCAAGCTCCGTTTGAGTCGTGATCTCTTTGCCGACGGCGTGGATGTGGATGTCCCACGCGATCTGCGCTCCGGCTCGCATCAGCTTGCCGCTATTCGGGCGCATCATCTCGCCCTGCTTGCCGACGGCCCACTCCATGAAGAGTCCACCCGGCACGTCCACGCCGTCGATATTGTTAGCGTTCTCCGGATCGTCCTGACTCAAGCGCGCGAGCGCATGGTGGATGATCCTTCGTCCCTCGGTCGTCGAGGGGCGGATCTCGATGGCGCGGACGAATCGATCTTCGGTGAGGCCGGTATCGACGACGGGCCGAAACCAGACGTCTTGAGCCTCGGCGGGCATCGTGTAGGGAGGGGACTTGATGATGAGGTCCGGTTCGTCGAAACGCTCGGCGAACATCCAGGTCTCGCCATCCGGCCAGTTGACCGGTGCGGGCATGTCGGCGACGTCGCCTCTCGGCGCTCCCGCCTGGACCCAATCGGAGATCATCTGGATCTGGGCCTGCGAGAGAGAGCGATCGTTCTTGAATTCCTGGATCCCGACCGTTTTGTCGAGGTGCCACGGCGGCATCTCGCGCGACACGACGGCGGCTTCGATCGCCGCGGCCCAAGGTCGCGACTCTTCGAAGGTCACGAGTGACATCGGAGCAATGGAAGACTCACGGTGACAGGACTCGCACTTCGCCTTGAAAATCGGCGCGATGTCTTTGGTGAAAGTAACCTCGTTCGACTCGGCGAATACCGGAGTCGTGAACGAGAGCGCCAGGGTGCCGGCAATAGCAGCCCGTTGAATGGAGCGGAACGTCGCCATGGTTTTCCCTCCCAGGTGACAAAAAAAGCTTTTCAAAAGATAAGCGATACCGACGGCCAATTACAAGCGGGCCACCCGAGGGGGCCTTTCATGCGGCAACGACAGCGCCATCCCGTCGAGGTCCGTCTAGCGTAGCTGCTCGCGGGCAAGCTCTGCGCGCGCGGCGAGCTCCTGGTTGCCGGCACCTTGGGCGAGGCCGATCGCACTCGACAGGGTCTGGTCCGCGGTTTGCGCGTCTCCCAGCACGACCAGCGACGACGCGACCGCAATCATGGTCTCGGCGAGCCAACGCGGATCGCCGGCGACCTGGGCGGCTTTGAGCGCCTCGAGCAGATGGGTGGTGGCTTCCTCGGATTGCCCCACCGAGGCTAGAGCGGAGCCCGCGCCGAGGTGGAAGGAGACGTTGGAGTCGAGCTCGACCCGCTCCGACCGGCGAAACTGAAGTGCTTGTGCGAGCGGTAATACGTCTCTCAGCGGCGCGGGCGCGGATTCCAGATACGGCCGCAGGCTGCGCTGGTGGTTTCGATAGGAGCTCGTGCTTCGGATCATGCTCTCTCCCGAAAGCCTGTAGCGAAACAGTACCTCGGGTACGACCTGCAAGCGGTGGCCCATCGAAACGGCCTTGGCGAAGAACTCCCAATCCTCATGGGTCACGCCGTGATCCTCGGTGAAGCCTCCGGTCTCTTCGAAAGTCGAGCGGCGCACGAGCGCATTCGCGTCGCCGAAACAGTTGTGGAACAAGCCGGCGGTCCACGGCCCGCCAAGAAACAGCTGACGATATTCCGGAGATGACGGGGAGTCTCGAAAGCACTCCATCAGGCAGGTCAGGATGTCGGCCCCGGAGTTCACTGCCGCGGTGACGAAAGTCGAGATCTCGAACGGCAGCGCCAGGTTGTCGTCATCCATGAACAACAAGTACTCGCCTTCCGCCATTCGTGCGGCCGTGTTCCGCGCCGCCCCCAGATAGCGGTTGTCTTGCCGCACGAGCTTCCAGCCGGCAGCGTTGATCTCTGGCTCTAGCTCCTTCAGATAGGCGACGGCGTCCGGCTCGGTGCTGCCGTCGTCGACGAGGACCACGTCGTAGTTGGCGTAGTCCTGGGCCCGGATGGTGGCGAGCGCTTCCTTGAGGAGCGCGGGTCGGTTGTAGTGCGTCAAGCACACCGTGACCGACGGCCATGACTCGCGACTCTCCGTCCTCGGTGGTTCGGCCTCGATGCGTTGGACCAAAGCGGCGCACTCGCGCTCCATATAGTCGAGCTCCAGGTCGGAGAGACCGTGCAGGAACTCGGATTGTGCTTGCCTGAGGGACAGCGTGGAGCCGCAAGGGTCGAGCCGGAGCTCGGTGTCGAAGAATCGCAGACCCTGATGTTTGGCCAACAGGCAAAAGAACCCGAGGCCGCCGCGGTCGGGAAAGTGGACCGTGTCGAAGGCCTGCTCTTTCAGCCACGAGTAGCATTCATAGGCGAGGACACCGCCGCCGCGCGCGCGGACCGGAATCGTGTCATCGGACGGTAAGCGAACGACACGGTAGGACGCCTCCGGGTCGCGCTCGCAGCTGCCGTCGACGTCGAGGAGGGTCACGTCATGTTCTTCGGCGACCAGCGCCTGGAGCTGTGGGCTGACGTGCTTGCCTTCGGTTGCGGCTGGCGCGACGAGGCAAACGCGGCTCATCGAGGCAACCTCACGCGATCCCATCCTTCGTCTCTCGGCATGGCGGCCAGGTGCCGCTCGATATCCGCGTACAGTCCGCGCAACACCTGCGGATCCACGGCCGCCATGAGGCCTAGCTCGCGGTTCATCGCATCGGGTGTCCCAAACGGCGCGAAGCCGGGAATCGGAGCGGGCAGGCGTCCGTCCGTTCCGGCGCGAGCCGGGTCCTTGGGCAACCAATCGTCCGGAGGCTGGTAGTCGGCGTCACGACCAGAGAGCTCGCTCTCGATCAGGCTGAGGAGGTGCCGATAGCTATCGGCGTTCGCGGCGACGTCGAGTGCCTCGCCGAGCTCCCCCTGTTTTCTCTCGAGATAGGCATGGACGAACTCGAGCTGATCCGTCGGAAGGGTGTAAAGCGTGCAATAAGAAGGATGGATACAGGTGTTGATGTGAAGCGGGCACTCGATATCCGCCGCGAAGCGGAACAACTCCGGGAGGTCGAACCAGTTCCCTCGCTGCTCGGTGACGTTCAAGAGCAGGTGGAGCGGCCGGCGCGCTCGAAGCTCGAGCAGCCAATCGATGTTCCGGAGCAACACGTCTTGCTGGACACCGATACGGATGCCGGCATGGAGCTCCGCGATGGTCGAATCCATGGAGACCGCGATCGTCGTGAAGTTCAGCTCTTCCAGGTACCGCCGTGTCTGCTTGTTGAGCGCCGTCCCGTTCGTGTTGATGTAGATGGAGCAGTCGGACTCGATCTGTCTCAAGATCTCGAAGATGCGTATGTGCTCGTCGACGAGGAGCGGCTCGCCTCCGAAGAACTCGATATGCTCCACGTGCGGAAGTACGAGCTTCATTTCCTCGAAGAAGCGCTCTCCGTAGTAGGAGCTTTGGGGTGGGCGCCCCTCTCGCTCGCGTCGGATGCGGGACGAGAGCGAGCCGTCGCACATCACGCAGGCCAGATTGCAACGGTTGGATAGCCGGAACGTCAGGAATCGCGGGAATGGCGGCTCGGGGGTCGTCGTCGGATGCGGGTCGTACTGCTGCACCGCGAAGGTTTGACGCGAGTCTCCGGCACGGATCTGCTTCGCGCAATGGCGGCAGAGGTCTTCGTCGATGACGTAGTCCTGCATCCTGCTTCGGAGCTCGCGATATTCGTCCCCGCGCCAGATCTCGAGAAAGGATCGTTCGTGGTCTAGCTGCGCCATCGCTTTGTGGTAGTGATTGCAAACGGTGACTTGCCCTTGTGGTCCGAAATCGACGCTGACGAATGGAGCGTGACAGAGCGTGCGTACCGTCTTCGCGCCGGCCGGCCGCGGTTGGTCGTACACGCCAATCGTCATCGGCAGGGTTTCGCCCTTGGTGTTATTGACCGGCCGCGCCCGCTCGGCCTCGAGGGTGGCGTCGAGCGTCTCGCCGTCGAGTTCGCGCAGGCTCCTATCGGTTCGCTCGCACGCGCCGAAGTCTCCGAGTCGCTCGGCCATCTTGCGCCCACTCTGGAGCGTCTGGCGGGCGAGCGCGTCGTCCCCCACTCCGATCAGCGCGCGTCCCGTTTGGATGAGCGCCTCCAGCATCGCGCCTGGGTCACCGCACTGTTTGGATGCTCGCAGGGCGCGGAGGAAATGGCTCTTCGCTTCGTCGGTGGCGCCGTCTTCGGCCTGCGCGACTCCGGCGTCCAGAAGCGCGCGCCAGTCGTTCTCGGCGGGGTACTCCGTGGTCTCGGACATGGGGCTCCTAGGAAGCTCTCGGTGACGGGAGTCCTGGCTCGAGCGAATCGAGAAGCTCGCGGGCGCGCTGTGAAGCGACCGGGAAAGCGCTTTGCTCGGCGAGCTTGTGCGCGGTCTGCCATAGCTGCTTTGCCATGTCGGGCTCGTTCATCGTGATATGGGCCTGACCGGCACTGGTGAGCGCTTCGATCATCGCCTGCGGTTTCCGAAGACCACGAGCGTGTCGAAAAGAAGCGAGGAAGAGCTGACGTGCGACGTCATGGTCGCCGATGAGCGACGTGAGCTCGGCGGCGCGGAGGGCCGCCTCGAAACGAATCTGGGGCTGGCCGAGCTTTGCCGACAGCTCGACGGCGCCGAGAGCCACTTCCTTCGCGCTCGCGTTGTCTCCGCCACGGAGATGCGTGTAGGCGGTGACGAGTGCGACCTGAACCCGGTCCCCGTCACGTTCCGTGGTGTCGATGGATGCTTCGGTGTGGGCGAGGAGGCGAAGCGCTTCGACGGGAGCCCCGTGATCCGCCAGGAGCCGAGCTGCGGCCAGTAGTGTCTGCGTTGGGTGCGGTGACCTCTTCTTCGCGCTCGCGCTCGCAGCGGAGACGTCGCGCCGGCTGCGGAGTGCCGGTCCGATAGCGCCCAAGCCGTGCCATCCCGCGGGTAGAGCGTCCGACAACGCTCGCGTCGCGGCGAGCTGGTCGGGGTAGCTGTCCGTCGGGGCGTCTTCCGCGCCGGGAGCGCGTTGGGAGAACAGCGACTCCGGAACGACCTCGACGAGGAGCCCGAGCGAACGCGCTCTGGCGCAAAGACCCCACGCGAGATCTCGAGCGCCGCGGGCCCCGGCCGAGAATCCGCCGAGTGCGGTGAGCGCCTCCCGTTTGATGCAGATAGGCGCGGTGCCGAAACAATTGTAGAAAGCGCCGACGGCGAGCGCACCGCCCAATGGGATCTCGGTGGCAACGACCCTCCGATCGTTCTCGTCGGTCCCGTCGGAGGCGAGGTGTTCTTTGAACGCCGAGAGGATGTCGGCCCCGCTTCGAGCTGCCGCGCGAGCAAGAACGTCAGCCGCGTCGGCGCGCAGATCATGAGTTCGTTCGGCAAAGAGCAGGTAGTCGCCGCTCGCGTCCTTCGCGGCTCGGTTCCACGCGGCGGCTATGGCCCCGTCCGTCCCTTCGTCGCTGTGCACTTTGATGACTTGAACGCTTGGGCGGGTGGGTGCCTCCGGCGCCTGGACGACGAGCCGCTCGTGCCACTCCGTCCAACGTCTCTCGTTCTCCTCGAACGCGACCGCGGGCCGCGCGACCCGGACACCGTTTTGGATCGCCGCGAGCATCTTCGCCGCGAGCGCCTGGGGCTCTAGAGGGAAACAGACGGCGTCCTCGTCGTCTTCGTGGATGAGCTCCGGGATGCCGCCGGAGCGGCCGGCAATGAACGGTATCCGTCCCCCGAGGCACTCGTAGACGGTGTTGGGCGAATTGTCCATGAACGACGGCATCACGGCGAGCTTGCTGCCGGACTTCAAGTAGGCGATCGCTTCCGGTTGATTCCAGTCCGAGGCGATCTTCCACTTCCACGGCCAACGCTCCGCACGGTTGCCGATATAGGTATCGCTATCTTCTTGGCCCACTTTCCAGTTCCGGCCAAGGAACGTGACCGACAGCGTGGACGGCCCTGTCTTGGATAGCTCGTCGAGCGCGTCGCAGAACAGCTCGAGTCCTTTTCGGGTCTCGAGCCGACCGAAGAATACGAGCTCTTCGATCGGAGAGCCGGCTTGAAGGCTTGCGTCGCTTGCGGTCGTTGATCGCGCCGCTTGCGGCAGGATGTAGGGCTGGACGTAGCAGCGATCGTGGAGGTCCCACTCGCGGCCGCGCATCCAGCCGAGCAAGTACCGGCTCGGGCTCCACACGACGTCTGCTAGCGCCACGCTTTGACGCTCCGCGAAATCGTTCTCGAGGTCGTAGAGCTCATGGAGCGGCTCGTGATTCGCTTCACGTACCCATAGCGTCGGCCCGTGAGTGCCGACGACGAAGAGCGTTCGCGAGAAGCACAGACCGTGTCGTTTCGCGAGCATTGCATACAGGCCGGGCCCTGCGAGCTCCGGGAAGTGAACGATGTCGAAGTCCTGCCGTTTCAGCCATGCGTAAGCGTGGTAGGACGTGACGGCACCGAGAGCGCCGTGGACGCGCTCATCCGAGGTTTCGAGGGGCGCCAAGGTGACGCCCTCGGCACGATAGGCGTCGACCCATTCGGACATCGTGCCCTTCTCGCAATAGTCGCCCCGCAGATAGAGAAGCGTGACGTCGTGTCCGGCTGCGGCGAGGCTGTAGGCGAGCGTCGTGTACAGGGTGCCGATCCCGCCACATTTGTAGGGGCCAATCACCTCGGGCGTCGCGATGCAGATGCGGGCCTTCTCACCGGTTGGGTGATGCGTGCCGTCCGCCAGGGGCGGAAAGGTTGTTTTGGGGACCTGGCTCATGCTCCGGATGCTCCGTTCCCGGGCCGAGGCTCTCCTTGCGACGTTTCTTTCATGCGTTCGTGCGCCGCGGCCACCAGACGTCGGTCGCCTCGCTGCCATCCGATCTGGCCGGCCGACTCGAACGTCGTGCGCGCCAGCGTAGTGAAACCGAGATCGGCGAGCCGGTCGCCGGCGTAGAGGTGAAGCTCTGCGAGTCCGTCGTTGCTTTCGAGGTCTCGTGCGTCGGCGAGCGCGGCCACGATTCCGGACTTGGCCGGCTCAGGCTCACCCGCGCGTCCGGAGACCCAGCTTCGAGCCATCCGGCTCGTCAGGTGCTCGTTGTCGAAGTCATGGTCGTGCGCGAGCTGGCAAGCGGTCTCGAGAGCGGCCTCCGCGGACGTGTACTCGCCGAGCTTGGCGAGCTCCGTGCCGGCATCCATGAGAGCGTGCAGAAAGACCGCGGTGTCATCGGCGCGGCTTCCGACGTCGATCGCGACCGCGAGCTGGTCGATCGCGGAGACCCGGTCCTCGAGCTCGACGAGCAGCCTCGCGGAGCCGACAAGAAAGTCGATGACGTTACGGGTGTCACTGGAAGTCCGCGCGAGCTGTGAGCCTGTCGCGACGAGACGCTGCGACTCGCTCGACGCGCCTTGATCGCGGAGAACTTCCGCCGCTTCCAGCAATACTTCCAGTCCGTGGCGAGGCTGCTCCGTGCTTTCGCCGTCGCCTTTCTCGTTGCTCGCCGCGGCCATCTCGTTTCGAAGCTCGATCGATTGCGTGTACCGGACGAGCTCCGCGAGCTCGCCCGGGAGCTCCGCAACGTAAGCGGTGATACTCGTGAGGGGCGCGCGCCGGTCCACGAGAGCGGCGGTGTCGATCGTCTGGCGATAGAGCGCTTCGGGGATGACGGCCAGGTCGCGACCGGTAACGACAGCGCGGGCGAGGTAGCGCCAAGTCTGTGCGGGTGTCGGCTCGAGCTCGCCGAGCGCGTCGAACGCCTCTCGACGAACGAGGAGCTGCGAGCCGCCGAAGCAATTGTAGAAAACACCGAGGGCCGGGGCATTCCCGAGGTAGAGCCAGCGATCAACGATCGCTTCGTCCGAGCTCCCGGCATTCTCAGGGGTGAAGTCGGCGAGCGATGTCACGATATCCGCGTTGGTGGACTCCGCGACCTGCACGTAGGTGGAGAGGGCGTGCGGCGCCGGAACTTGGTCTGCGCTCGCAAAGAGAATGAAATCGGCTGCGTCGGACGGTGCGTCCCCTAGCGCGATCTCGTAGCGGTCGTCGGCGTAGTCTTGCCGGCGCCACGCTTCGGCGACGCCTTGTTGGTTGCGACCGACTCGCTCGCCCGTGCTGAGGCGGATCGACACGCGCGGCGACGGAGCCGACCCGATCGCTTTCGGAGTCGTGTCGCCGCGGCTCGGCCCTTCATGCCACCGTACCCACTCCGCCTCGGTCGCATCGAATGCGATGGCGGGAGCGGCCGGACGGATCCCGTCGCGAAGTGCGGCTACGAGGCGATTCGCCAAGGCGTCTACGGTCGGTGGGAACGTCGTGCTTTCGAGATTCTCGTCTGCGATCAGCTCCTCGATCCCGCCAACCGCGGCGGCCAGGAACGGGATGCGAGCACCGAGGCACTCGAGGACCGTGTACGGAGAGTTCTCGATGAAAGACGGGATCACGGCGAGTCGGCCCGGCTGCCGGAGATAGGCCATCGCTTCGGGCTGGCCGAGATCCGAGACGACCTCGTGAGGCCATGACCAGAGCCGTGCGCGAGAGGCGATGTAGTCCGCGCTGTCTCGGCCGGCGACCCGTGCCGGTCGGCCGAGGAACGTGATCTTGAAGCTCAGCTCGGATGCGCTGTGCGATGCGAGCTGCGTCACCGCGTCGCAGAACAGCTCGAGGCCTTTGCGGGTCTCGAGGCGGCCGAAGAACACGATCTCGTTTATGGGTCGAGGGGCTTCGATCTCGTGGATCGCGTCGCCGCGCGCGGAGACGGGTAGCACGTTTTGGTGGACGTAGCTCTCGTCGGGAAGCTGCCAGCCGTTGCCGCTCATCCACTCGAGCATGTAGCGGCTCGGGCTCACGACAACGTCTGCGTTGGCCACGGATTGTCGTTCGAGGAAATCCATCTCGAGGTCCGAGACGCCGTGCAAGTGCTCTTGATTGGACTCCCGGATCCACCAGATCGGGCTGTGGGTGCCGATGCAAACGGTCGTAGCGTCGAAGTGAAGGCCCTGTCGTTTGGCCTTCAGGGTGTAGTACGCCGATCCTCCCAGTTCAGGGAAGTGGACCACGTCGAAAGCTCTCTCTTTCAACCATGAGAATGCCTGGTACGACACCGCCGCTTCGCCCGAGCCGTGAAGGCGCGTTCGCGCGACCGTGGGAAGCGGGACGAGATCGATGCCCTTGCTCGCATAGTGGGTGACCCAGTGGGACATCGTCCGGTTCTCGCAATAGTCGCCCCTGAGAAACAAGAGCGTGACCGCGTGACCGCGTGATGCGAGCGCCTCGGCGAGCGCCGTATAAGCCGTGCCGATCCCTCCGTTGCGGAACGGACCGATCACTTCCTGCGTTGCGAGGCAGATGCGCAAGGGTCCCCGCGCGACGGCGGGTTGCCCCGTCGGAAGAGGCCCGAAACTCGAAACGTTCGAAAGCACCGGCTCGCTAGATTGCAAGGACCGTGCCTGAGCCGACGACCCGTCACCGCACGCAAAAACCGCGGCTTCAGGAGGGCACGCGGAGTCGCCAGCTAGGCAGATGTTTCCGGGCCGACGCGAGACGTCAAGATCTTGACGACTCTCGAAGCGCGCCACCGTCGTATCCGGCTGTCCTGGCAACGGGTTCGGTCACCGCCCGATCTGGCCTCCAAATTGCTTAGAGGCTTCATGTGTCTCTTCGACAGGACTCTTTACAGGCAGGCTGCAAGCCCAAGAGGATCGGCGTCGTCGCTTCCGACCGAGACGTCGGCAGCGAGATCGCGAAGCTCCTGGAAGCGTCTGGACACGAGGTCTCGATCCTCTCCGCAACCGAGCCGGAGCCACCCGGCGCGACGCCTCTCCACGTGCCGCTCCACCGTGCGAATAGCTACCGCCTCTATGAGAGCTTGAGACACAGGCCGCTCGACCTCGTGCTTTTTGCGGACGGAGGCGGCGCCGCGTTCTACAGCGTCGTCGCGAAACATCAAGGGCTCTCGTTCCCGTCGACTTCGCTCGCAGTCTATGCGGTGCGTGACGCCGTCGCGGGTGATGGAACATCCCGGCGCTTCCCAACGGGCGTCGACGAGCTCGAAGCCGAGTTCATGGTGAGAGAGAGCGCTCGGCTCGCGACTGCGGTCGTCGCGCAAACGCCGCACGCGCTAGAGAGGATGGTCGCGGACGAGATCCCTCCGCCTGAGACCGAAAGCGAGTCCGAGGGCCCGTCTCCGCAGATCACCGTTTGCATCACCGTCCACGACCGTCACGAGTTTCTGTCGCAAGCCATCGCTTCCATCGAGGCACAAGACCATCCATCCGTGGAGGTCGTGTTGGTGGACGACGGCAGCACGTCCTCCGAAGCGCTCGCTCTCATCGGGATGCTGCGCGCGAAGTTCGACGCGAACGGTTGGACCATCGTCCGTCAGGACAACCGCTACCTGGGCGCCGCTCGCAACACAGCGGTGCGTCACGCCCATGGAGAGTTCGTTTTATTCCTGGATGACGATGACCTCCTACGGCCCGAAGCGTTGTCTACTTTGTCGAGGGTTGCGGTGCGCACGGGCGCGGATATCCTGAGCTCCTTCGTCGACTTCTTTTCTACGTCGTCGCCTCCGGATCCTTCCGCGCGACCCGAGGGGCGTTGGCTTCCCGTAGGCGCCGCCGTCGAGGCCGGTGCGTTCCGAAACGTCTTCGGCTCGGCGAGTGCTCTCATCCGTCGCACGGCTTTCGTGGCGCTAGGAGGTTTCTCCGAGGACTTCGGGGTGGGCTACGAGGATTGGGAGCTCTATGCGCGCGCGTCACTCGCGGGCTACGAGCTTCAATGCGTGCCCGAGTTCTTGCTTTGGTATCGCAAGCTCGACGAAAGCATGCTGTCGACGACGTCCGTTCTCGAGAACCGGGCTCGCGCTCTGCGACCCTATCGCGATAGCGCTCCGAGTGTGGACGGCATCGTGCGTCTCGCGGTCGGGTGCGAGCTGCGTGCAGGCGAGCACGCGTCGGAGCTTGCCGAGAAGGACGTCCGGATCGCGGAATTGTCCGACCAGATCGTCGAAGAGAAGGAGCGATCAGAAACGCTCGAAGCGGCACTCGACCGGTTGCGGCGCCGCGAGGACTCGGACGTCGAGATCCTACGCTCGAGCGCGCGCCTCTTGGCGGAGACCGGGGAGAGGGAAGCCACCGAAGTGACCCTAACCGCTCTCGAAGCTTTACTGGCCCGTGCCGACTTGCCGCGCGTCTCCATGGAGAGCTATAGCGATGGCGCCGAGATCCTCGCCGTGGCGGGATCGCCCGAGCGGGCCTTGGAGTGGCTCGCCTCCGCACAGAGAGCGGGCGCCGCGGTCGAGGACCAGGCCGTTCATCTCAGGGCGTCGCTCCGCGAAGGAGCAGCCCTCACTCGCCTCGATCGTCATGAATCGGCTGCGGGCTCGCTAGCGAGAGCGGCGGCGCTCGCGGACCAGACGGGGGATCGCCAGCGCGGGGTCGAAGCACGGATCGCGCTCGGCCGCGCACAGCTTTCTGCCGGAGAGCCGTCCGGCGCGTGGGAGCATTTTCGCGCCGCCTCTCTCGTGTCTCGAGAGTGCGGTTTCGGCAAGCTGCTCGCAGCGTCCTTGCTGGCCATGGCGCCGTTGGCGTCGAGTTATGGCGAAGACGGCGCGGCGTTGATTCTCGACGCCGTGCGCGTCGCGAAAGAGACCAAAAGCGCGAGGGTGCTGCTAGAGGTCATGGCGGACGCTTCCTTGTTGCTCGCCGAGCTTGGTCGAGACGAGTCCGTGCACGTCCTCTCAGCGGCGCGCGCCCTCGCGGCCGAGAGCGGTAACGCGATGTTCTATGAGCGGCTCGGCGCTCGGCGTCTAGAAGCCCTTGAAGGGGTGCCATGAGTCACTCGATCGTCGACGAAGCACGTGCCTTCGATGAGCGTATCTCCGAACGGGTTGGTAACGGGCACGTCCCGGACCTCCGCCGAACCGCGGACTGCGACTGGTTCTTCAACAACCCATGGCGCCGTCGCTATCTGGCGCAGCAGATCTTCGGAGAGTATGTCGACTTCGCGCTCGAACACTTGCGCGGACCCCGTGTGCTCGAGGTCGGGGCCGGCCCGGGACACATGTCTCTCGAGCTTGCCCGGCACGGCTTCCACGTCACGGGAATCGACGTGTCCACACGCTCGATCGAGGTGGCGCAGCAGGTAGCGGCGGAGAATCCGTTCCGACAGCGCTTCGGCTCCGTCCGCTACGAGCTCGCCGACTTCATGGACTTCGCGCCCTCGGTGCCGTTCGACAATGTGTGCTTTTTTTGCTCGCTCCATCATTTCGACGAGCCCGAGCGCGTCGTTCGGAAGGCGCGCAGCCTGTTGTCGCGTGCCGGCCGTATCGTCGTCGTCGAGCCGTCGCGCGATGAAATGCCCCCGGGTGACGCCGCGATCGTCTACATGATGCGGCTCTTGCTTTCCTTCGGCGATCGCTGGCACGAGAACCTACCCATTCCCCGCAACCAGGATGAGCTCGAATCGGCTATCGCCCGGGTCCAGGCCGAGTACGAGGACGCGCACGACGCGGAAGAGAACGAGCAGTCGCCTCACGACAACGCCTGTGGGGCGAGTCGTATGTTGGAAGGGCTCCGAGCGTCCTTCCGCGAAATTGCCGTCGTGGACGGATTCGCCTTCCAGCACCGTATGGGCGGCGGGCTCCGCTCGCCCGCTGAAGGCCGCACCGAAGAGCTCGCCCGATTTCTCTATGAGCTCGACCACTACGCCGTGCGGAGCGGGCTCATGCGTCCCGGGATGGTCTACTGGGCAGGTGAGCGGGACGTGGTGGAGGAAAGCTCGTGAGCGCGGGGACGACGCTCGCTCTCATCACCGCGCGCCTGACATCGACGCGCCTGCCCGGCAAAGCACTACGACCGATCCGGAGCCGACCTCTCGTCGGCCACCTTCTGGATCGTCTTCGTCTCGGATCGCGCATCGACGACGTCGTGATGTGCACGTCGGCCCGCGCGGAGGATGATCCGCTCGAGCGGTGGGCCCATGAGGAAGGCATTCCCTGTTTTCGGGGGCATCCGGACGACGTTCTGGTGCGGATCCGTGATGCCGCATCGACGCTCGGCTGCGAGCGCGCTTTCGTGTGCGGCGCGGACAACCCCTTTACCGATCCGGTCCACATGGACGCGCTCCTCGACCTCCTCGAGAGACGGCACTACGACTATGTCGAAACGAATGGCCTACCGTGGGGCGCCTACGGTTGGGCCGTGACGACACAAGCGCTCGAGCGCGCGTGCGAGCTCAAAGACACGACCCGGACCGAGGCCTGGACCGGCTACTTCACGCAGACGGGCCGCTTCCGATTCGGCATCGTCGACGCCGATACCTCGGTGCGCTGGCCGGAGCTGCGCCTCACGGTGGACACCCCCGAGGACTTCGAGCTCACGGGCAAGATCTTCGACGAGCTCGACCGCCCCGGAGCTCCGTTCTCGTTGATTGACATCGTGAAACTCTGTCGCGAGAAGCCCGAGCTGCTTGCGGTGAACGCCAGCGTGCAACAGAGATCACGACCACCGATCCAGCTCCGGACGGAGCTCCAAGCAGCGGAGGGGGTGGGCTCATGAGCGCTCCCGATTTTCGTATCGGTGACAGACGGGTAGGCAAGCACCACCCGCCTCTCGTCATCGCCGAGGTCGGCATCAATCACGAGGGGGATATCGAAAAAGCGCTCGCGATGATCGACGATGCCCACGCCGCAGGTGGCGAGTGCGTGAAGTTTCAGTCGCACGTGATCGCAGACGAGATGATCCCGAACACGGTCGTCCCGGATAACGCCACGGAGAGCATCTGGGACATCATGGAGCGTTGTGCCTTGAGCGCGGAAGAGGAGCGCGAGCTCAAGAGCTACGTCGAGCACAAGGGCATGATCTTTCTCTCGACGCCTTTCTCTCGCGCCGCTGCCGACCGCCTCGAGCGCCTCGAGCCCGCGGGGTACAAGATCGGCTCGGGTGAGTGCAACAATTACCCGTTGATCCGGCACATCGCCTCGTTCGGACGGCCCGTCATCTTGAGCACCGGGATGAACGACATCGAGAGCATTACCCCCGCGGTGCGGATCCTCGAGGAAGTCGGCGTCGACGCCGCCATTCTTCACTGCACGTCGATGTATCCCACGCCCTACGAGCATGTGCGGCTCGGCGCGCTCCAAGAGCTCGGGGCCGCGTTTCCGGATCACGTTCTGGGCTTGAGCGACCACTCGCTCGGGAACTATACGTGCTTCGCGGCCGTGGCCCTCGGGGCCGGTATCGTTGAGAAACACTTCACCTCCGACAAGAGCTGGCCGGGTCCGGACATCCCGATCTCGATCGACCCGGAGGAGCTCGCGCGCCTCGTGGAAGGTGTCAACGCCATCTATCTGGCGCGCGGGGGCGACAAGGCGATTCTCCCGGAGGAACAACCGACGATCGATTTCGCCTATGCGTCGGTCGTAACGACCAAACCGGTTGCGAAGGGCGAGCGCCTGAGCGCGGACAATCTCTGGGTCAAGCGTCCCGGCACCGGTGAGATCCGAGCGAAGGATTTCGAGCTCGTGCTCGGCCGCATCGCCGACCGCACCCTCGCCTCGGACCTCGCTCTGTCATGGAGCGATCTGCGGCCGTGACGCGGGCAGAGGTTAGCTGAGCATGGATCCGCGCAAGATTCTCTTCCTGACCGGGACGCGTGCGGATTTCGGAAAGCTGAAGCCGCTGATGCAGAGGGTCGAGGCGGCGCCCGACTTTGACTGCGAGATCTTCGCGACGGGCATGCACACCCTCCGCCGCTACGGCTCGACCATCGTCGAGATCGAGAAGAGCGGCTTCACGCGAATCTTTCCCCACATGAACCAAATGGCGCATCTGAGCGCCGACATGGACCTCGTCCTCGCCGAGACCATCCGCGGACTCGGCCACTACATCCGTGAGAATCCTCCGGACCTCATCGTCGTGCACGGCGATCGGGTCGAAGCTTTGTCTGCCGCCATCGTGGGTGCGATGAACAACATTCTCGTCGCGCATATCGAGGGCGGAGAGATCTCCGGTACGGTGGACGAGTTGATCCGACATGCGGTCAGCAAGCTGGCCCACCTTCACTTCGTGGCCCACGACGAAGCCCGAAAGCGACTGCTCCAGATGGGAGAGCGCGACGAGTCCGTGTTCATCATCGGCTCGCCGGACCTCGACGTCATGTTCTCCGACAGTCTCCCATCGCTCGACGACGTGAAGGCCCGCTACGAGATCGGCTTCGAAGACTACGGCGTCTTCATCTACCACCCCGTGACGACCGAGCAAGCTTCTCTCGGAGCCAATATCCGAGCGGTGACCAAAGCCCTCGTGGCCTCGCGCTGGAATTTCGTCGTCGTTTACCCGAACAACGATCCGGGCGCGGAGGTGATACTGGATGCGATCGTTCCTCTCGGTGAGCACCCGAACTTTCGTGTCTTTCCGTCGCTTCGCTTCGAGCACTTTCTCACCTTGTTGAAGAACGCGCGCGCGCTCGTCGGCAATTCCAGTTCCGGCATTCGCGAAGCCCCGGCCTACTGCGTGCCGAGCGTCAACATAGGCACCAGGCAGATGAACCGTTTCGTCTATCCGTCGATCGTAGACATCGAGGAGGACGAAAATCAGGTGCTCGAAGCGCTCACGCATCTTCCACGGTCGGAGACGCCGTCGCGGCACTTCGGCACCGGTGGAAGCGCCGATCTTTTTCTCGGCTGTCTACGCGATGAACGTCTGTGGGAGAGAAGCTGCCAGAAGCAGTTTCAGGATCTGAGCGCAATAGGCGCCCTCGGCTCACTAGCGTAGAATTCGCTCGTCAGGACGAGCGATGGACACACATACCCAAGACCCCGGCTTTCTCTCGCGAAACTGGAAGTGGCTACTCCCGTTGGGGTGCCTCGCGCCAATCGTGGCCCTCGCCTTGTTCGTCGGCGGCATCGTTCTCGTCGTGGGCGGTGCGATCCGGACGTCGGATCCGTTCAACGTCGGGGTGCAGCGCGCGCGCGAAAGCCCGGACGTGGTCGCCTCCTTGGGAGAGCCCATCGAAGTCGGCTGGCTCATCAGCGGCAACATCAACGTGAACGGTCCGAGTGGCGAGGCCAATTTGAGCATCCCGTTGACCGGGCCGAAGGGAGCGGCGACGCTCTATGTCGTTGCTGAGAAGAGCGCCGGAGAGTGGGTTTTCGAGCGTTTGGAAGTCGAGATCGAAGGTGCGTCGGATCGCGTCGATTTGCTCGGCACAACGGAGATCGTTTGGAGGCCTTTGGTCTCATGGAGCTCAGGATGAAACGAATACGAGTGTTGATGGTCGTGGCCATAGGAGCGGTCTCGCTTCCGGGTTTTTCCCAGATCGACGAGTCGCAGTTTCAAGCGATGGAGTGGCGCAATATCGGACCCTTCAGAGGCGGTCGGTCGAACGCCGCCACCGGAGTTCCGTCGCAGCCGGGGACGTATTACTTCGGTAGCGTCGGGGGCGGCGTTTGGAAAACGACGGATAGCGGCGAGACGTGGAACAACGTGACCGACGGCTTCTTGAACACGGCGTCGGTGGGTGCGGTAGCCGTCGCGCCCTCGGACCCGAACGTGATTTACGTCGGCATGGGCGAGCACGCGATCCGGGGCGTCATGACATCTCACGGAGACGGCGTCTACAAGTCGACGGATGCGGGTCGCACGTGGAGCCACCTCGGTCTTCCACACTCTCGAGCGATCTCTCGAATCCGGATCCACCCATCGGACCCGGACCACGTCTATGTCGGGGTGCAAGGCGCGCCCTACGGAGCGACCGAAGAGCGCGGCGTGTACCGCTCGATGGACGGTGGCGCGGAGTGGAAACAGGTGTTGTTCGTGAACGAGACCGCCGGTGTGTCGGACCTCGACATGGACCCGAGCAATCCCCGCATCTTGTACGCCGCGTTCTGGGATCACTTGCGGACCCCGTGGGAGGTACGAAGCGGCGGCGACGGAAGTGGTCTCCACAAATCGACGGACGGCGGCGACACGTGGGAGAAGCTCGGAGAGGGGGACCAAGGGTTCCCCGATCTCGTCGGAAAAATGAGCGTCGCGGTGTCGGCGGATCCCGACCGCCTCTATGCGCTCGTCGAGGCGGACCCGGAGGGTGGTCTCTATCGCTCGGAGGATGCCGGAAAGACGTGGAGCCTCGTGAACGAGACGTGGACCATTCGCGCGCGCGCCTGGTACTACATCAAGGTCTTCGCCGATCCTCAGAATCCGGACGTCGTGTGGGTGACCAACGCTCCGTTGATGAAATCGATCGACGGCGGCAAGACCTTCGCGCGGGTGCGGACGCCGCACGGAGACAACCACCACGTATGGATCCATCCGGACGACAGCGACATCATGATCAATGCGAACGACGGTGGCGCCAATGTCACCGAGAACGGCGGCGCGAGCTGGTCGACGCAGCAGAACCAGCCGACCGCGCAGTTCTATCGGGTCAACACCGACAACCGATTTCCGTACCACGTGTACGGAGGCCAGCAGGACAACAGCAGTGTCGCCATTGCGAACCGCTCGTTCGGGGCAGGGGTCGGGTGGAAGGACTGGTACTCGGTCGGCGGCTGCGAGAGCGCCTATACGGCGTTCGACCCCGATGAGCCGGTGCTCGTCTACGCGGGGTGCTACATGGGGCAGATCTCGGAGTGGGATGCTCGGACGCGCTATGTGCGGAACGTCATGGCTTATCCCACCCTACCCGCCGCCCTGCAGTCGCGTGACATGAAGTACCGCTTCAACTGGAACGCGCCCATCGTCTCGTCGCATCACGACCGCACGACGATCTACCACGCGTCCAACGTGCTGCTGAAGACCGACGACAAGGGAATGAGCTGGACGGAAGCGAGCCCCGACCTCACGCGTGACGATGACGAGAAACAGGGCTCCGGCGGCGGGCCGATCACGAATGAGGGCGCGGGTGGCGAGATCTACGGGACGATCTACTACGTCGCGGAGTCTCCTCATGACGCATCGACTCTATGGACGGGTAGTGATGACGGCCTCGTGCACGTGACGAGAGACGGAGGCACGAGCTGGAACGACGTCACGCCGCCCGAGGTTGGCGAAGCGATGATCAATGCCATCGAGGTCTCTCCTCATGAGCCTGGCGCCGCTTATATCGCCGTCACCAAGTACAAGTTCAACGACTTCACCCCCATGGCGTTCAAGACCGATGACTTCGGCGAGAGCTGGACCTCCATCACGGCCGGCATCGCGGACGAAGCGTGGGTTCGCGTCATCCGTGAAGACCCGAAACGTCGCGGGCTTCTCTATCTCGGCTCCGAGACGGGCATCTACGTGTCATTCGATGATGGTGGCCAGTGGCAACCGCTGAAGCTCAACCTCCCGGTCGTGCCCATCACGGACCTGAAGGTACAGGTCGGGAGGAACGATCTCGTCGCTGCCACCCAAGGCCGCGCGTTTTGGATCCTCGACGACCTGTCGCCGCTCCAGCAGGCGCAAGACGACCCCGCGACCCGCCTCTTGGCTCCTCGCTCTGCCGTTCGCGTCGAGCAAGGCGGCGGCTTCGGCGGAGGCGCGAACCTAGGGAAGAACCCGCCTGCGGGTGCCGTGATCGATTTCGTGGTCGAGGAAGTCACGGATGAGACGACCGCGAAGCTCGAGATCCTGGATCGCGACGGTGCGGTGCTCCGCGTCTATGCGAGTGATTCGGAAACGCCGAGAGCGAAGCTCGAGCTCACCGCCGGGATGAACCGCACGACATGGGACTTGCGCCACGAATCTCCCAAGCGCGTCCCCGGCGCCTACATCTTCGGCGCGCTCCGCGGTCGCAAGGTCGTGCCGGGAACCTATCGCGTGCGGCTGACGGTAGGCGACGACGTGCACGAACAGAGCGTGGAAGTCTTGCAAGACCCTCGTCTGGACACGACGCTCGCTGCTTTTCGAGAGCAAGACGCGTTCTTGGAACGCCTCGAGGCCGAGATCTCCGAGGTCCACACGTCCGTGACGCGGATCCGGGACGTGCGTGGACAGATCGAGGCGTTCGTCAAACGCGCGAGCGAAGTCGATGGCGGCGATGAGGTAAAACAAGCGGGTGACGCGCTCACCTCCGGCCTGACCGAGGTCGAAGACGCGCTCATCCAGAAACGTACCGTCGATGGGCAAACGGTGATCAACTTCCCGTCTCGCCTGAACCATCATTTGATCTACTTGCGCGGCGCCGTCGACGGCTCGGAGGTGGGTCTCATCGAGGGCGCGCGCGATAGGTTCGACGACCTCATGGTGGGTTGGAACGAGGAGCGCGCGAAGTTAGACGAGCTTTTGGGCACGAAGCTCGAAAGCTTCAACGCGTTGGTGGTGGAGAAGGGAATCCCGCTCGTGAGCCCGAGCCCGTGAATCGGCCCGCGAGCGGTAAGGTCCTATGACCGAGGTGATTCCGCCCAAAGGGATGAGCAAGCGTGACCTCTTTGACGCCTTCGCGGAGCCTGGACAGGGTTTGATAGCGCGCGAGTAGTTCGCGTTCAGAAGAACTTTGCTTTGAAAGCCTCGTGTTTGAGTCGGGCCTTCTCGAGCACGGCATCGAGACCGGGGTTGCCACGAGCCGGATCCAGAAACCGGCAATCGATCAGGTGCGGGTAGGCAAAATAGCCCCTTTCGACCGCCGTATCGAGCACGGAGATACACTTGTCGATCTCTTGGTTGATGCAGTACACCCCCGCCAGGAAGAACCATCCCATGCCGTCGGAGAGCTCGGCATTCTCCCATTTGCGAGCAGCCTCGATTCCTCGCTCGTAGTCTCCGTCGAGCGCGGAAAGCAGGCCGGTCGCCCAGAGCCCGGTGATGCCTTCCGGGTCCAAAGCGATAGCCCGGGAAAGTTTCGTGCGTGCCTCTTCGGGCTGCCCTCGCCGGATCGCGATCTCACCTTCCCAAGCCGTTGCGAGATCGAGCGATCCTAGGTGAAATGCGGCGATGGCGTCGTCGTATCGTCCGTTGGCCACGAACACCCAAGCGGCTCCCCGAAAGAACGGGTTGGTGGGGTCGATCTCGAGGGTCTTGTCCATGGCGGTCATCGACTCCTCGAGCAGACCTGCGTATTGCAGGGCGTAGCCGTACGCGAACAGGCCGTCCGGGCTGTTGGGATTGATCTCGAGCGTGCGCCGCGCGGTCTGAAGGGCCAGATCCGTCTCCCCGACGTCCGCGTAGAGAAGGGAGAGGGAGGCAAGTGCGCTCAGAAGCTCCGGGTTGATCTCGAGGGCCTTGAGAAAGAGATCTCTTGCCTGGAGTGAAACCTCCTCACCGCCAAGCTCCCAATAGGCCATCAAGTATGTCCGATGTCCGAGTGCACTCCACGCGGGTGCGAAGGTCGAATCGAGCTCGATCGATTGGCGGAGCATGTCGATGGCAAGACCATTAGCTGTCGCATCTTGTAGATACGACAGCGAGCGCAGGTAGTACTCGTACGCCAGTGGACTGTGCGACACGTCAGCTCTCATTCGATCTCTTTCGTCTCCTGAGAACGAAACCTCGAGTCGCCCGAGCAATCGTTCCGACACCAGATCCTGCATCTCGAACACGTCCTGGTGCGCGACCTCGATTTCCTCGCGCCATACGGTTTGTTCAGTTTTCAGATCGATCAGCTCGACTG
>Ga0315338_1000667_pt1 | contig 65833 bp, 69 predicted proteins | sample ASW8metaG_FD_204518 | JGI IMG/M metagenome (GOLD analysis project Ga0315338, IMG submission 204518) | Ammonia-oxidizing marine archaeal communities from Monterey Bay, California, United States - ASW #8 | ecosystem: Environmental > Aquatic > Marine > Coastal | place: USA: California | collected...
TTTAATTTACTTGGTAATTCTGAATTATAATTTAGAAAATGTACTCTATTTCCAATAATTGGTTTACCTGTAATCAGTTCTAGTTTTTCTTTTTCATGTTGAATTTTTTCTAGATCATCAATGGATGATGGATCAGTATGTAGTCCAATCTCCCAATTTGATCTTTGCAATTGTTTAATATCGTCTTCATATTCATTGATGCTTCCATTTTCATAAATTGTTCTAAAGAAAAATGTTGAACGAATACCAAACCTCTCTTCAATTTCCATATATTCAGGGATATTACGATAAAGATCTTCTGGTTTAGTTTTATCAAAAACATCCTTGTCAAATCTATCTTTTCTCTCAAGTATGTGATCTATTGGAGGACCCTGTCTTCTCCAATCAACATCATGACTCAAAAAAATGTATTGCATATTTTATTCGAATTTATAGCATATTTAGGGTTGTTTTTAATAACGATTTCGTGCAATTCATAAGCTTAACATATTTTGAGTTTTTTTAGATAATAATCTATGAAAAAAATCCTTGTAACTGGGTCAGGAGGAATAGGCGGTGTTAATTTTGTTAGAGCACTTAGAGCATCAGACGAGAAATTCTCTATTATTGGAACCGATTTTAACCAATATTATTTGCAGTTTCCTGATGTTGATACTAGAATTAATTCTCCTAGACATTCAGATTCTGAATTTATTCCATTGATAAAAAAAATAGTTTCAGATCATTCAATAAATTTTATACATCCTCAACCTTCTTCTGAAGCATTAGTAATTTCTAAACAGTCTGAATTCAAATCAAAAACACTATTACCAGATTCTACGATTTTGTCACACGATAAACTAACTACACAAAAAAAGCTATCAGAGAATAATTTCCCAGTGTCATCAACACAAATTCTTTCTTCAATCAGTGAATTACCATCAATTTTTGATACTTTGGGTGGTGGGCCTCTCTGGATTAGAGCCAAAAAAGGTGCAGGAGGAAATCTAAGTCTGTTATGTAAAACTAGTGAAGAGGCAGAACATTGGATAGAACTTTGGATTTTGAAGAAGAAAGCAGAGTTATCAGATTTTATGGTACAAGAATATCTTCCAGGTCAAAACATTGCATGGGATAGTTTTTGGTATGATGGAAAATTAATTGCATCATATACTAGAGAGAGGATTGAATATCCTTTCAAACACATTTCTCCTTCTGGCATAACTGGAACACCAACCGTATCCAAAATAATTGTAGATGATAGCATTAACAAGATGTGTGAATCTGCCATAAAATCATTTGATAAGAATCCACATGGAAATTATGCAGTTGATCTAAAAGGAGATCATGAAAATAGAATGAATATAACCGAGATTGACTCGGGTAAATTTCATACAACTACTCCACTGTGGGGCTATATCTCATCTAAAATCTTTAAACAAGATTCTGTGTTTAACTTACCATATCTTTACGTTAAACTTGGATTAGGTGATATAACAGAACCAGAAATTTTAGGAAATGACATTTATCCTGACCAAACAACTCTTTTACGTCATATTGATTGTGGTGATTGGATTTTGAAAGAAGATGGGTCTAAGGTACAAATCTTATGAATAAATGCATAATATTTGATCTAGATGGCACACTAGTCAAATTACCAATAAGATATGAATTAACACAAAAAAAATTAAAAGAATTATTTAACACAGAATTTGAGTTTAGTCCATTAATTCCTAGTATAATTGAGCAAGCAAACGGTGATCAGAATTTAATCGATACTGCTTTCGAATTACTCTGTGATGAAGAATTAATTGCATCTGAATGTTTAGAAGAAATAGAAGGATTCCAAGAGTTAATTGATGATATACTATCAAAAAATTATACTATCTCCCTAGTAACTATGCAATGTAAAAAAGTAGCAGAAATAGTACTTAAAAAAATTAATTTATCTGAAAAATTTTCTTCTGTTATTACAAGAGATGATAGTACTGATCGATTTACACAAATTAAGAAAACATATGAATTACTAAATTTTATGTCTTCTGACGTAACTATGATAGGTGATCGAATTCATGACATTAATTCGGCAAAAAAAGCTGGTTGTAGTTCAATTCTTGTAAATAGACCTGATCATAATTCAAAAAAATTGCATGAATTGAGAAATACATTATAACATAATTTAGCCAAGTGCCTTATTTACACACTCAGAAATAACTAATATTTCATCATTACTTAATGATGGATATGATGGTAGTGACAATACCTCCTTTGCAAATTTTTCACTATTAGGTAATTTGTATCCATATTCCTGATAGATAGGTTGTAAGTGAATTGGTGTTTCATAATATATTGCAGAACCAATATCATTTTCCGTTAACTCTTTACGTATATCATCTCTTTTTTCATGTTTTAAAACTATTTGATGATATACAGATTTTCCGTATTCATTTTCAGGTAAAATACAATCTTCATTTAGATTTTTTTTGTAAACTGATACAATTTCTCGTCTTCGTGCATTTTTCTCATCAAGATGCCTTAATTGAACTCTACCTATAGATGCATTTACAGTGTTCAGTCTCATCGTGAAACCTAATTTATCGAATTCATTTCTTGTTTTTCTTCCATTATCTCTTATAGAAGTTATTTTCTGAGAAATTTCTTCATTATTTGTGGTAGCCATTCCACCATCACCTCCTACTGTCATATTTTTAGTTGGATAAAATGAAAAACAACCTACATCGGAAAGACCACCAACTTTTTTATTTTTGTATGTAGCTCCATGTGCCTGACATGCATCTTCAACGATTGGAATTTTTTGCTCTTCTGCAAAAGTCTTCACAGAATCAAAATTACATGGATTTCCATAAATGTGAACAGGAATTATTCCATCTACGTTTTCATTTATACTTTGAATATCAATTGAACCATCTTTAAGATCTATGTCAGATAAGATTGGATAGGCATTTACCATTTTAATACAATTTGCTGATGCAATGAATGAATTAGTTGGAGTTACAATTTTGGAATTGTTTGATATTCCTAATGCCATCAAAGACATCTGTAATGCACTATTTCCGGAATTAACTGATACTGCATACTTTGTACCTACATATGCTGCAAACTCCTCTTCAAATTTAGATACACTTTCTCCCCCAACAAATGATTCATTTCTTAATGCAGCAACTGCGGCTTCTTCCATTTCATCAGTGAATTCTTGAATAAAAAATGGTATTTTCATACTTTTTACCTACTTTCATGGTTTATTATTTTTAGCATCTAATTGTTCCTATCTAGATTTTTCAGTAGTTAATATTTTAAGAAGTGTTAGGCAATCAAGATTAATGCGAATTCTGATTATTTCGCCCACACAAAGTGGTATTGGTGGAATTGCTCAGCATGTTGAAGGTTTTGCAAACTTTTTGAAAAATAATAATAATGATGTTGATATTATATCATCAGAAAATACATTTACAATTCCAATTAAAGGATTAAAAAATCCAAGTTTTATGCTCTCTTCCTTTTTCAAATCCAAATTTCAAGATGACTATGATATTGTACATGCTCAAAATCCAATTTCAGCATTAGCAATGAAAAACATTAAAGCAAAAAAAGTATTATCATTACAAGGGGATTTTTCACAACAAATTTCATTGTTACATGGTAATACTATGGGAAAGATATCTTCCAAATTAGAAAAAAATGCTTTGTTGTGGGCAGATGCCATAACTGTTCCTTCCAAAGAGATGTATGACGTATTCACCAAAAAAGGACATAAAGTTTTTCATGTACCAAACGCAATAAATTTTTCAATCTTACCTAATGGTGAAGAACGTAGATATGAAAAACAAATTATTTTCGCTGGAAGACTATCTGAAGAAAAAGGCATTTTAGATTTACTTCAAATTATACCAAGGCTATCCGAAAACATACATCTGATTATTGCTGGATCTGGACCTGAAGAACAAAAAGTTAAGGATATTGAAAAGAAATATGACAATGTTCATTTTCTAGGCTATATTCCTAAAAATCAATTAATTAAACTCATACGTGGTTCTGATCTTCTTATTCAACCATCTATAATGGAAGGTGGAATAAGTTCAACATTTCTCGAGTCAATGTATTGTAAAACTCCTATAATTGCTACATCTGTTGGAGGAAATAAAGAAATTATTCTTCACATGGAAAATGCCTATGTAGTAAAGCCGAATAGTCCAAATGATATTATTCAAGCCATAGATTTTCTTTTTGCAAATCCTGAAAAAAGCCAAATGTTGTCAGAAAATGCCTTTAAGATTGTTAGTAATTATGACTGGGAGCATATAGGACAGAAATATACTGATATTTATCAATCGCTTTTAAGCTAATTTTTGAAATAATGATTTCATCATATGTTTTTTATATGAATTCTAAAATTTAGTAGCTGAAAGCATTGAAAATAAGTCTAGTTCGAGCAAGATATCCAAGCGTTTGGGAACCAACAAATTTGATGTATGTTTCCTCTTTTCTTAAAGATCGATACAAGGGAGATCTGGAAGTCAAAATATTAGATGGTTTTTTTGATTCTGACGAAAAAATTCTTAGTCAGATTTCTGATTCAGATTTTGTGGGTTTTAGTGGAACAACCCCACAAGTTCCTCACATCAAACATTTGAGTAAATTACTAAAATCTACACATCCCTCTATCAAAATAATAGCCGGTGGATATGGCCCATCTTTACAGCCATTTCAATTCCTTAATGATCCTACAATTGATTATTTAGTTGTAGGAGAAGGTGAACAATCTATGTTAGATATTGTTAATGGAAATGTAACTCAAAAATTAGTTAGTAATCTTCCAATTGCAGATATTGATTCCATTCCAAATCCTGATAGGGATTCTATTGATTTAAATCGATATATTGCTATTGCTGAAAAAGATGAAGGACGTAGAGTTACTTCTATTATGACAGAACGGGGATGTGCATTTGCATGTACGTTCTGTGCTGAAGGTGAATTTGGAACGATTTGGAGAAAAGCAGATCTTAAAAATAAAAAAGTTGAATATGAAAGAGCCGTAAGATTACGAGGAAGAAATCCTAAACTAGTTGTGGAAGAAATGCTTGAAGTTAGGGACAGATTCAATATCACATTTTTTAAAATGAACGATGCTGAAACAAATCCATCAAGAGCACATTTTAGAAATCTTTGTCATGAAATGATAAAACAAGAAGTAAATGTTCCTTGGGGATGTAACATGAGATGTGATAAAATGGATGAAGAAATGTGTGAGCTAGCGGTAAAAGCAAAATGCGAAGAATTTTGGATGGGATTAGAATCTGGCTCTCCTGAAATTCATCGTGACATAAACAAAGGAACAACTGTTGATATGATTAGAAGTTCATTTAAGATTGCTAAAAAATTCGGAATTAAACGAAGAACATATGCTCTTCTTGGAACTCCTTTAGAATCTTATGAGACAATCAAGGAAACTGAGAGACTAATTGATGAGGTAGATCCTGAGATTATTGGTTTTTCAATACTTGCACCTTATCCAGGAACTTCATATTGGAAATCTGAATATGACGAACTTGATTGGTCTGAAATTGATGAGTTTTCTAATACAACGTGGCATTCTAATTATTTATCAAATGAAGAATTACGAACTGAACAAGCTAGATTGATTGAGAAATATTCAGATAAATTAGCACCAATAATTAGAAAAAAGCAGAAACTGGGAATGGGTGGTTCCCAGACACTTGATTCTATCATGGGGGCAATGTGATTCTTAGAAAATAGGGCTTAAGAAAGGATTGAAAAAATTGAATTATGATTAAAAGATTTGGCAAAGAGGAAATTGATGCAGTTACAAAAGCTATAAACAAAGCATCTCTTCTTTCAGGATATACCAATAAATTTCTTGGAAGTGAGCTTTTACAAAAATTCGAAAAAGAATTTGCAAGATTTCATAATTGTAAATATGGTATTTCAGTAAATTCTGGAACTTCAGCATTATTTGTCTCTCAGCTAGCTGCAAGTAAAAAAAATAATCAAAAAGTTGCGGTTCCATCAATCACATTTAGTGCAACAACTTCTCAAGTAATTGCAGCACATAACATACCAGTTTTTACAGATATTGATTCTAAATCATACTGTATGGATTTTGATTTCAAAACTAAAAAAATTGATATTGCAATTCCAGTTCACTTGTTAGGACATCCATGTAGATTTGATATGATAAAAGAAATGAAAGAGTCTGGAATATTTATCATTGAAGATTGTGCACAAGCAATGGGTGCCAAACAAAAAAATAAAATGGTGGGAAGTCTGGGTGACTGTGGAATTTTTAGCTTTCAAGAAACAAAGCATATCACAACGTTAGGCGAAGGAGGAATAATTGTAACAAATAATGAGGAGTTTGCAGACAAATGTAGACGCATTAGAAATCATGGTGAATATTATAGAGATGATAATTCTATAGGTTTCAATTTTAGATTAACCGACGTACAAGCAGCATTTGGACTTGCTCAACTTAGACGTTTACCAAGAATTCTGGAGAGTTTTCGCAAAAATGCAGGCTATATCATGAAAAATCTCCCTGAAATAATTTTACCACCATTTATCCCCAAAGATATTACTCATTCGTTCTTGATTTTAGGTTGTAAGTATGATAAAAAGAAGGCGGACGTTACCAGAGAGAAATTTTTAGCAAAATTAACAAAAAATAGGAAAAAGTTTCTTGTTAATGATGAGACATCAGATGTTAAAGGTTTGAATTCTAAACCAGGAAAAATTATTAGTTCTGGATATAAAACGACACAATATAATATTCCTCTTTATAGAAAATACCGTCCCAAGAATAAGGCAAAACATGCTGAGGATTTTATAAAAAATAGTTTTTTCTTAGACATTCATAGATGGAGATCAAAAGCAGAAATTGATGAAGAATTAGAAGTTATGCATAGAACAAATCAACAGATAAAGTAATTAATCTAATTAAATGAAAAACTCTTAGATTCTACAATGAGTATTTTAACAAAAAAATCTATTCTTGTTACTGGAGGTACCGGCTCAATCGGTACAGCACTAGTGAAAAAGGCTATTTTTGATAAAGCAAAATTAATTCGAGTTTTTAGCAATGATGAAAATAGTTTATATGAAATGGAATCTGAATATGTAAATCATAAAAATATTGAATACGTAATAGGTGATATTCAAAATGTAGAAACAGTTAATGAAATTACAAAAGGAATTGATATTATTTTTCATGCAGCAGCTTTAAAACATGTGGATCGTTGTGAACAATCTCCATTAGAAACAATCAATGTAAATATTATTGGAACAAAAAATATTGCAAAAGCTGCACAAAAAGAAAATATTCAAAAAATGATATTAATTAGTACTGATAAAGCAGTAAATCCAATAGGTGTAATGGGAGCAACAAAATTATTGGGCGAAAAACTTATTTCTGCTGAAGCAAATTATAAATCGAAAACAATTTTTGCTTCAGTAAGATTTGGAAATGTTTTTCAAACTAGAGGTTCAATTTTACCTAGAATAGAAAAACAAATTTCTAAAGGTGGACCGATAACTCTTACAAATCCTGAAATGAAACGATTTTTTATGTCTAAAACTGATGCAGTAAATTTAATCATATCAGCTACTACTCTTGCAAAAGGTGGTGAAACATTTGTGTTAAAAATGCCATTAATACAACTTGATGATCTTTTTAGCGTAATGAAAGAAATTCTGTCTTCTAAATATGGTTACAAACCTTCACAAATTAAAACTAAAATCATTGGAACCAGGCCTGGAGAAAAATTAATTGAATATTTATTAACTCAATTTGAAATGGAAAATGTTCTTGAAACCAAAGATTTTTTCATTATTCCTGCTTTAAATAAATCATTAAAAAAATTAAAATATCCAAATGCAAAAAAACCTAGGAATACAACATCATATTTTAAAAATATGAAAACTTTATCAAAAAAAGAAATTTATTCAATTCTTAAAAAAATTTACTGATTGTTATAAAATTTATTTCCTCATTTTTTAATAAATTTCCAAGTTAAAAACAACTTATCAATTCAAAATTAGGGTTATAAACCACAAACTTAACTAAAAATAATGAAAATTCTCATAACTGGTGGTGCAGGATTTGTAGGAAGTCATTTATGTGATTCTTTAATTTCCAATAAAAACGAAATTATAGTTTTTACAAGAGATTCTAAAAAAATACCAAATCTAAATCATATATATTCAAAAATTGATATTCAAAGTGTTGATGTTACAAATTCCTCATATTTAGAAAAAAAAATTTTAGAAGTAAAACCAGATATAATATTTCATCTTGCAGGACAAACTTCACATAAACAATCATTTGAAAATCCATTTTATGATATTGATGTAAATGCTAAATCGACATTAACTATTCTTGAAACATTACGAAAATCAAAACTTCGTTGTAAATTTATTCTTGGTAGCACTTTTGTTGTAATAGGAAAACCTGAATTCTTACCAGTAAATGAAGATTCATCTTGTAATCCAACATCAATTTATGGTGCAAATAGACTGCTAAGTGAATATTATTGTAAAATTTTTAATGAACTTTATGGTATCGATACAATTATTTTTCGAATAACAAATTCGTTTGGACCACGTGAACAATCTTTGACTCCAACAAAAAATGCAATTAACTTTTTAATTCATCATGCATTTGAAGGAGAAGAAATCACTATTTATAATGAGGGTAAATTCTTTCGTGATGTAATTTACATTGACGATGTAATTTCTGGCTTAAATACAATAATGAAATATGGAAAATCTGGGAATTCTTATTGGATTTCTTCAAATACAAAAACATGGTTTTCTGAAATTGGTAAAATTCTTGAAGAAAATACTTCTGGAATTGTGAATTATGGTCCATCCACTGAATATAATAAAAAAGTAGATGTCGGGAACTTTTTAGTTGATAATTCTAAACTTAAATCATTAGGATGGGAACCTGCTATATCTGTAAAAAGTGGAATTTTGAAGACCATAGATTATTTTTCTTTAACACATATTGATTAATTTATTATTAATTTTACAAAATAATTCTTTTACGTACTCTCATACTTAATTTTTTTATAAAACTAAAAAAGAAATTACTTTTACCGATATTAGATAATTCTGATGGAATAATTATTTCATCATTAAAATAATTAATTATTTCATGATCTAAAATTATTTTTCTTTTTTGAATTTCAGCATATTTTTGATTAATTTTACCTAAATTTTTTAAAATATTCATATTTGCTTTAATTTTTTGAAACAATAATCCTTTAAAAGTATAAAAAATCACAACAGAAAATTCTATTAAAATTAATTCGGGTAAAATTTTCCAAAATGTTTTTCTTGAATAATGTGTTAAAAGACAATAATTACGATTTCTTTCTAATAAATAAAATTTGAATGGCTTCCATTGAAAATTAAAACTTTCAGCATGATGAATAACAGATTTTGGTACATAGTATGATTTTATTCCTAATTCTCGTGCTCTCCAACCATATTCTAAATCATCATGATATGCAAACAAAAATGGATCTAAGAAACCAATTTTTTTAAAAATTTTTTCTGACATGAATAGACATGTTCCTGATGTGTATCCTACTTCTTCTATTTCGTTATATTGATCAATATCATCTTGTCCTCTTCCTCTAGAAAAGCCAAATCCAAAAATATTTATCATATTTCCAGTACTACCTAATTTTTTAGGATTTGACATTGATAAAATTTTTGGCTGGTATAATCCATCTCCAAATTTATCATATGCATTCTTTAATTCAATAATCCAATTTGGTGTAACAATAGTGTCTGGATTTAATATAACTATGAAATCACCTTTAGCAACTCTTAATCCTACATTATTTCCTTCACAATAACCCAAATTTGCTTTATTTTCAATTAAAATAATTTTATCAAATTTTTTTTTACATTCTTTATGACTATTATCAGAAGATAAATTATCAACAACAATTATTTCAAAATCAGTTAAATTACTATCTATAATTGATGAAACACAATTTGTAAGTAAATCACATGAATTATAATTTAATATTATTATGCTTATCAATTTAATATTTCCATTTTTTTTGCAAAAATAAATCCAACATATCCAATTTTTCTTTTTTTACTTTTTTTATTTGTAAAACGATACAATATGTTTCCTAGTATATTTGATGAAATTGGTTTCGTTATTTTAACATCAAAACCACATTTTTCTAATTTATCTTTAATTTTCTTGTAGCCGTTATGATATTCAATTTGAATATCACTAAAATGTCTAATTATATTAGTTGAAATTGAACCTATTATTTCATTCTCACACCCTTCGCAATCCATTTTTAAAATAGAATTATTTGGAATATCATATTTTTTTATTAAATCCTCAAGACTAATGATTTTAATTTCATGACCTATATTTGATTCCTCAATATTACCTTCAACACCTTCATCATCATTTATTTTCATTTTACCTGATTTTGTTCCACAACCTGCCTGAATTACTTCAATTTTATCTTTGAAATTATTTTCTATTATATTTTGATATGCAATATCAAAATTTTTAGGAAAAGGTTCAACACCAATTACTTTCTTTGCTCCATTCATAATAAAATAAATAGATGAATCCCCAATATTCATACCAACATCTAAAACATATTTTTCTTTAAAATCTAAATTAGAATAATCACTATTTAAAAAACTATGAATCAAATCACCATTATTAATTCCACCATAAAATTTTATTTTTTTATTTGTATTATTATCTAAAATTATTACTAAATCTTTATCAATATCATATTTTATATTTTTTCTATTTGAAATATTCGAAATAAAATATGCTGCATTGTATGTTTTAATTTTAATTTCACCAAAATTTTTTACTTTTATTATGAGAGGAAACTCCATTTTAAATAATTTAAAAATTATTTGAAAGTAGTTTGAAAAAGTATTCATAAATCTAATTTGATCCTGAAAAAATCTTTGCCAATATTTAGAATGACTAATTATTTTTTCCCTAAATGTAATTGATTTATTTTTCATGTTTAGTACCTTGATTTCTTACTTTCTCAATATTCTGATCTATGAAATTAGCATATCTATTAACAATTTACGTACAATAGCTTCTTTACCATAACTAGAAATTCTTGTTATATATCTGCTTAAAAAATATTATTGCAATAAATCAAAGGCATCTTATCAATTAAACACACCATAAAACTATAAAAAAAATTAAACATTTCTTGAAAAGCTTAATCCATTCATGATATTAAATAAAATAAATACACATATTTCGATAAAGTTTAATCTAGTTTAAAATATTATCAAAATATGAAATTTGGTATTATAGGATATGGCCGAATGGGTAAAACTTACCATGATGTTTTAAAAACAATGAATATTGATGTTGGATTTATCTGTGATACTGATAAAAATAATAATATAGAAACAATTTCAGATTATAAAGAAGCTCTCAATATACCAAATATTGATGGAGTAATAATTTCAACATATGGTCCATCACATTATAAAATTATGAAATATGCAATAAATAAAAAAATAAAAAATATTATTTGTGAAAAACCATTTACTACATCGGTAAAACATGCAGATGAAATTATAAAACTTGTAGAGAAAAATAATTTAAGATTAACTGTTAGTTATCTAAGAAGATTTTCTGATGTATACTCTTCTTTAATTAAAGAAATTCATAATGATAAAAAAATTGGTATTCCAAAATCAATAATTATTACTTGTGGTGCAGGTGGAATTTCAACTCTGGGTACCCATTTTTTAGATTTGTGCACATACTTGTTAGATGAAAAAGTGAATTCTGTTATGGCATTTTCAATTAATAAAAATTTACCAAACCCTAGAGGAGAAATATTTGAAGATCCAGGTGGATATTTGATTTTAAATTTTGAAAATGAAAAAAGAGCATTTATTGATATGGGAGATGATCTTGGATTACAACCAAAAATTGAAATAATTGGAAATTATGGTAGAATAGAAATTAATGAAATAACCAAAAAAATTATTGGAAAAGCAAGAAAAAAAGAGGATAGAGAAAAACCAATGCGATTGTATGGCTTAGAAAATCAAGAATTTATCAATAAATCATTTAATTTTGAATCTATTAATGAATTGATTAAAAAAATGGTAGAAAATATTATTTCTAAAGAAAAATTAACGGTAACAGCAAATTTAGCGAAAGATAAAGTTGAAATTTATTCTGCAATTAGAAAAAGTTTCGATACAGGAAAAGTTGTTTCCTTACCACTAGATTCAGATTATACTGACAGAGAATACATGATAACATGAAAACAGTTCTAATCGGTTTTGGAGATATTGCAGAAAAGTATCTTCCAGTATTAAAAGAACTAAATTGTGAGATAATAGGAGTGGTAGTTAGAAATCATGAAAAAGCATTAGAAAAATCTAAAAAATTTGGAATATCTAATGTATTCAGAACTATTGAAGATATTCCTATTGATGAATGTGATTTTTTAATGAATCTAACTAGTGCAGATACAATAGCGACAACGTTAAAAAAAATTATTGTGTGGAAAAAACCAATATTTACTGAAAAACCAGTGGGTTTTGGAATTAATGAAATTCAGGAATTAATTAATCAAAATAAAAAATTTAATTCAGATATAATGGTAGGAACAAATAGACGATTTTATTCAATTTTTCATCAAGCATTACAGTTTTTACAAGAACGTGATAAAACAATAGAATCAATAAAAATAGATGCTCCAGAAAGATTTTCAGATATTAATCAAGAAAAATTTAATTCTAAAATTAAAGAAAATTGGATGTTTGCAAATTCAATTCATTGTATTGATTTAATTAGATTTTTTGGTGGGGATGTAAAGAAAATTGAATCAAACTCAATTGTCGAGGAATATGATTTTAAGGCAAATGGAGTTTGTAACAATAACATAGATTTTTCGTATTCTAGTAATTGGAAAAAACATAGTAAATGGAATATTTCTATATTTGCAGATGAAATTAAAATAATTTTTGAACCTATAGAAAATGGAAAAATTATCATGAAAAATAAAGATACTCAAATTGTTCCATCTAAAGAAGACTTAAAATTTAAACCAGGATTTTATGCTCAAATTTCACATTTTTTAGAAAATTTTGTGAAAAAAAATGAAAAAAAATGGCCAGGATCAGATCTTGAAGATCATAAAAAATCAATTAAACTCATTGAAGATATTTTTATTCAAACAAAAGATTAATTTTTATTAAAATTTTCAATTATTGGATAAGTTACATTGAATACATTTTCTGCAATAATTTTATTAAATTGATATTTTATATGTGTATTATCAAAGTAAATTGTTTGTTCATATGGATCAAAGATATTTCGAAAATCAACAACTTTAGTACAAGATTTTTCTAAATTAATTAATTCATCAGCAAATTTTTGATAAGAATTTAAAACATTATGATGATCAAAAAGATCATACTGATTTTGTTCATATTCAGTTAATTGTTTAGTACCAGTTCCAAGAATTGGTTGTAATAAAATCACTGTTTTGAAATTATTTTCATTTCCAATTTTACAGATACTGTTAATATTTTGTTTCCAAAGTTTTACTTTTGAATCATCTGTAGAGGAATCAAATGAAAATATTTTTTCTTCATTAACAAGATTATTAAAAATATGATGTAATACAGGAATAGTTTCCCAAAATGGTAGATATCTATTAAATCCATCAGAAATTAATGTTCGCAAAGATGATGTTGATGGAATTTCTCCATAGGGTAAACTTAGATCATTTGATCCACCATAAACTATTATTAAATCAGGTTGAAAATTAATTATTTTACTTTGAACAACACTCAATTCTTGAGAAGAAGCAAATGATGGAGTACCAGCATTAATTACTTCAACTTTAAAATTCAATTTTGAATTATTAAATAATTCTTGTAAAAATCCAGGATGTGTTTGCTCATCAGAAGGGGCACGAAGACTAATTGTGGTTGAACCTCCAACAACAAATATTCTATACGTTTCATCTTCTTTAATTTTTGAAATTTCTGGACCTCGAAAACCATAATTGTTGATATTGACAGTTTGTTTATGTTGATTTGGCTCAAGTGTATACACATTTGTATTATCTTCCCAATGCCAAACTAAAGATAACCAACTATCACATATTTTGACTTTATCCCAATATGACATATCAGAATAAACAATTGTATCATCTTTCAGTGAACAATAAGGATTGAAAAAATCATAACCTCGACTTCCAAACTCTAATACAACTAATATTGAAATTAGGAGTAAAAATCCAAACATGGTCTGTTTTTTATAAGAAATTTGGACAGACATTAAAAATTACTAATATGATGTCGTACAAATACGTATAATCGCAATATTAGATACATGGTAATAAATAATCCATTTTACATTAAATAATAAAGTTGTCTAGGTTATCCACAATAAAAGAGATTTTTGAATTGTACGTTAATAGAAGAAAATTTTTCATGTTTCCAATAATTACATTATTAATTGCTCTAATTGGAGTAACAGCACTTGCTCAATCAGGATTGGTAGCATTTATCTATCCAATATAGAATAATGGATGCATCATCTCCTAGATTCAAATCTGTTGCTGTAACTGCAGGGTTATCATTTTGGTTTTTTATTATAACACAATCAATAGGAATATTTTCAATTGAAATTTTGATTGCATTTAGTATATCACTGCTAACAATTACTCAAATTTTTACAAAAAAACTTTCAAAAGGATTAGATATTTTTGCCATAATTAATACAAAAATATTTCTTGGAATATTATTTGGTACAATAATTTCTATTTATGGAATATTTTTTAAATTATTACGAATTGACTTATTGCGAATTAAAAAACACGATGAATCCTATTGGTTAGATGTTGAACAGATGGAACATGATAGAATTAGGAAACAATACTAATGTATAATTTAGGAATATCATGTTACTATCATGATTCAGCAGCTGCATTACTCAAAGATGGACATGTTATTGCTGCAGTTGAAGAAGAAAGATTTTCAAGAAAAAAATTTGATGATGATTTTCCCCATAAAGCTATACAGTGGTGTTTAGATGAAGCAAAAATTACATCTAAAGAAATTGATTCAGTTGCTTTTTATGATAAACCTGTTCTAAAATTTGAAAGATTATTAGATAATTACATTGCGGTTGCTCCTCGTGGATTATACAGTTTTTTAGATGTAATTCCAAAATGGATTCATAAAAGATTATGGATTAAAAATGATATTAGAAAAGCATTAAAAGAATTCAAAGGTGAAATAATATTTCCTGAGCATCATATGTCTCATGCAGTACATACATTTTACACATCACCATTTGAAGAATCAGCAATTCTCACAATTGATGGGGTTGGAGAATGGAGTACAACATCATATGGATATGCAAAGAATAATTCCGTTAAAATAACAAATGACATAAGATGGCCTCATTCTTTAGGACTATTTTATTCAGCATTTACATATTTTTTAGGTTTTAAAGTCAATGAGGGAGAATACAAGTTAATGGGACTTTCGGCTTATGGCAAGCCAAAATACTATGATTTAATTTTAGATAATCTAATTGATGTAAAAAATGATGGTAGTATTCATCTTAATATGGAATATTTTGCATTCACTTATGACAAAGTAATGACAAGTAAAAAATTCTCAAAACTATTTGGCATTCCACCTAAAACAAAAGATGAAAAAACATTACAAATTCATTTTGATATTGGAGCAAGTGCACAAAAAGTACTAGAAGATATAATTTTAAAAATGGCTAATCATATTCATTCAAAAATAAAAACAAAAAATCTTTGCATTGGTGGTGGGGTTGCTCTAAATGGAGTATCAAATTATAAAATTCTAAAAGAAAGTCCATTTGAAAACGTGCATATTCCGCCATCACCAGGTGACGGTGGTAGTGCAGTAGGAGCAGCACAATATTTGTATTATATTTATCACAAAAATTCTAAAAATACTTCACAAAATAACACACAGTTAATTCACGAAAATGTGTATGTAGGTCCATCATACAGTGAAGTAAAAATTAAAGAATTCTTAGATTCAAAAAATATTGCATACAAATTTTTTGATGAAGCAGAATTGTTGAAAAAAACAGCACGTCTAATTTCAGAGGGTAATGTTGTTGGTTGGTATCAGGGTAAAATGGAATGGGGACCACGGGCACTTGGAAATAGAAGTATTTTGGCTGATCCTAGATGTGCAGAGATGAAAGATATCCTTAATGCAAAAATTAAACATCGTGAATCTTTTAGACCATTTGCACCATCAATCCTTGAAGAATATGCTTCAGAATATTTTGAAATTGATACTCCTAGTCCATACATGTTAATGGTAGCACCAGTCAAAAAACCAAAAGAAATTCCAGCAGTAACACATGTAGATGGAACTGGTAGATTACAAACAGTTTCAAAAGAAAGCAATCCTCTGTATTATAATTTAATAAATGAATTTTACAAAATTTCTGGAGTTCCAGTAATAATTAACACATCAATGAATGTAATGGGTGAACCAATAGTGAATACACCTGAACAAGCATATCAGATGATTATAAAAACAGATATGGATTATTTGGTAATTGGAAATAATATAATATCAAAAAAAAAATGATATAATTTTTTTATTCAAACATATTCCAATCTAACTGTGAATCTTTAGGGATATCTGATTTTGCAATTTTATTCAAAACTTTATCAAAATCTAATGCAAATATTTGACCATTACCAGGACGTTTAACCCAAATATTTTCTTTAGATAAGATTTCACCTTTTTTAATTTCTTTAATAGCAACTACACAAGAATAAGCAAAATTTATCGTAGGTTTTTCCTCCAAAAGAATTTTTTTTTCACCATTTAATGATTGATGTATAGCTTTTGAACCTAGAATTAAATTTTTAAGATCTATAGGATCTATAGAAACAGAAATGTCTGGACCTGGCCAATTTTTATTTGATGTAAAATGTTTTTCCAAAATAGAAGCACCCAATGGAATTGCAGCAAAGCATGTATAATTTTCTAGAGAATGATCACTTAATCCAATTACAGTATTAGGAAAATGATTAGAAATATCAGTTAATGCTCCCAGTCTAACTTTATCATATGGTGTTGGATACATAGAGGTTGTATGTAATAAAGCAAAATCTACATTAGATTTTTCTAAGATTTTTACTGCTATAGATATTGATTGTATATCATTCATTCCAGTACTCAGAATTATAGGTTTTCCAAAAGATACAATATGTTTCAATAATGGATAATTATTACACTCACCTGAACCAATTTTAAAAGCATCAACATTCATTGTGTTTAATCTATCAGCAGCCTTACGTGAAAAAGGGGTACTAAGATAAATCATGCCTAAATCTTCAACATACTCTTTTAATTTTATTTCTTCTTCTTCAGTTAAAGAACATCTATTCATTATTTCCCAAATTGATTCAGTAGTGTTTCCAGGAATTACATTATTTTTAATCATTTCATCGTCAATAATATGACATTGGAATTTTACACATTCAGCATTTGCATTAAATGCATCTTTGACCATTTGTTTCGCTTTATCAAAACTCCCTTCATGATTAATTCCAATTTCTGGAATTATAAAAGGTGGAAAATCTTTTCCAATACTTCTATTTTTAATTTTGATTTTAGATTCCAAATTTACTCACTTTTTTTATTGTTATAGTTTGTCATAAATTTATTCCAATTTTTAATTCTCATTTCAGCTTGAAAAAGATCATATGGTGTATCAATATCAATACTATCTTCTATATCAATTAACAAAGGCTTAATTTTTGTTCCATAGATATTTCCATATTTTTGTAAAGTTTTATGCCAAAAAGTATAGATGGAGCCGGTAGGATAATAAAAAATTGGAAATTTTTGTCTCTGAGAATATTTTTTAAAATTAGAATTAAATGGTTTGAGAAAAGAATTTTTTAATTCAAAACATAAGAAGGGGTGATTTTTTGCTTTAACTACTCCTAAAACACTGCTAGATAGTTGAGAATTTTTTAATAGTTTAATAGATTTATCAAGAATTTTTACAGTACGTAATGGAGAGGTAGGTTGTAGGATTGTAATTATGTCAGGTATATAATTTTCATATATTTTTAGAAAATTAATGGTGTGGTTAATCACATCAATTGTACTAGAATTAGATTTTGATAAATTATTTGGACGTAAAAATGGAACTTCAACACCTTTAGATTTTGAAAAATTAGCAATTTTTTTACTATCAGTACTTACAATAATTTTATCAATTAATTTAGATGATTTTGCAGCATTTATGGTATATTCAATTAATGGTTTTCCAGCAATTTTTCTCATATTTTTATCTGGAATTCCTTTAGACCCACCACGTGCAGGTATTATAGCCAAAATTTTCATATTTTGAATAAAACCATAATAAGAAAAAAACGTATGCTTATGATTTTTTAGTAATTCTCTTATAATTTGGACATTTCTTTCAAATTAAACAGATGGAAAATTTTGATTCATTACTAAATATTGTTATTTTAAAATAGAAAAATATGATGACATTAAAAAATGAACGAATCTAAATTACAAGTTAATAAAATATCTGAAAAAGTAAAAAAACAAATTCTCATATTAGGATTAATTATAGTTTCAGCATTTATAATTAGAATTTATTTTGGGAATTTTGAACTACCAGTAATTTCAGATAGTTATGGATATTTTTTATTTGCCTCAGATATTAGTATAAATTCGCAATTACCAAATAATTATTCAATCAGTAATACTGGATGGCCAATTTTTCTTGGAGGTTTATTTTCTATATTTCAATTTAACTCAGTTTTAGAATATATGCAATTGCAAAAGATATCAACAGTAATTTTATCAACATTAACAATAATTCCTGTTTATTTTTTATGTCAAAAATTTTTTAATAATAAATTAAGTATAGTAGGAGCAATAATCTTTGCATTTGAACCTAGAATTATATTAAATTCTTCATTAGGAATTACAGAACCGCTATACATTCTTTTAGGAACTACGGGAATAGTATTTTTCCTTAGTAATAATAAAAAATTTATCTATAGTTCATTTGTTATCGCTGCCTTTGTGTCTATGATAAGAAGTGAAGGGATTTTTTTATTTTTAGCAATTTCTATAATGTTTATTATTAGATTTCGTAAAGAAAAACTTGTTATTCCAAAATATTTTCTTCTTTTAATAATTTTTATTTTACTTCTATTTCCAATTGCAAGTTATAAAACAGAAACATCAGGCTACAATGGATATACAGATAGAATTCTTAATGGAATTAATGGACATATTTTAGGAAACACCGAATTTTTATTGGTGGATGAAAATTTAGAACAACATTTAGAAGAAATAAAAGATAACAATCAAAATTCGTTTTTAATTAATGGTAGCAAAAATTTTATTAAATATATTGTATGGGATCTTATTCCAATTTTCATACTATTTGTTCCAATAGGATTATTATTTTTATTCAAAAAAATAGATAATGATAAGGGAATAATTATTTCATTAGTAATTTTAATGTCTATTCCAGCATTTTATGCATATTCAATTCCTTTAGAAGATACCAGATATTTCTTTTTCTTATATCCAATATTTTCGGTTATTTCGTTATTTACAATTCAAAAAATAAAAAAATTATTTAAAAATGAAAACAAAATATTAATTTTAATTATATTAGGAATAATTTTTTCTTCAGTAATTTTTCTTTATGTTGAATCTTTAAATTTTGAACATGAAAAAGATGCATTTTATATTTCACAAAATTTGGTTGCATCAAAAATGATAATTAATGAATTGTTACCAGAAAGTCAATATTTTGAATCAACAAGTGTTCTTGAAAATTTATTATTATTTGAATCACATTTTTTGAAGGATAGAGAAAAAGGAACATCAATAAGAGAAACCATTCCTCAAAGTGTATCAGTAATTTCACCTAATGATTATAATTCACTAAGTGAATTTATTAAAGAAAATAAAAAACATGGTTTATCACATATTATAATAGATAATAAGGAAACTCATAAAATATTTCTTCAAGATATTTTTGATAATGAAATGAAATATACGTATTTAATTAAAAAATTTGATTCAAATGAAAAAGGATTTACTTATCACGTAAAAGTTTTTGAAATTGATTATAAAAAATTCGGGGAAATATGAAAAAATATTCAATTCTAATGTTAATGTCAGTATATCATGCAGTAAGTGGGCACACTAGGGTTGTAGATGCTTTGTCTATAGAACTTGAAAAAATGGGTCATACTGTAACTTTAGGATCATTTAATTTTAAAAAGGAACCACCTAAAAAAATTTCTAAATTAGAATTAAACAAAAGTAACATTACAAAAAAAATTAAAGAAGGAAATTTTGATATAATTCATAATCATCAAACTTTAATGAATTATCATTTATTGTTTGTGAAAAATCCAATAATTTTTCATTATCATGGAGCATCATCAAAATTACAAAAAATAAATTTAAAATTAGCATCAACAATCTGTAAAAATAAAATTGATAAAATAATATCTATTTCTGAATCAGCTAAAAATGAAATTGAAGAATATTTTCCTAATAAATCCAATACTGTTATATATAATGGTGTCAATACGAGCTTTTACAAAGAAAATAACACGGAGAAAAATAAAAATTTACAATTACTTTTTGTGGGAAATTTATTTAAATATAAAAACATACAATTTTTAGTAAAAAATTTTTTACAAATAAAAAATGAATTTCCAAATATACACTTACAGATTATTGGAGATGGAGAATATAGAGAATCTCTTGTTAAAATAATTGATGAATTAAATTTAAATCAAAATATTCAATTATTGGGAAGAGTTAATGATGAAGAATTAAGAAAATATTATTCATTATGTGATATATATTTTACAGCAAGTACTTGGGAATTTTTTAATTTGCCATTGCTAGAATCTATGTCTTGTGGAAAACCCATTCTTGTTTCAGAATTACCTGTTCACAGAGAAATTATTTTAAAATCAAATGCAGGAGAAATTTTTGAAATGAATATAGAAAATTTGATACAAAAAATACATAATATTGTAAAAAATTATGACCAATTTTCTCAAAATGCTAGAAAATTTGCACTTGAAAATGATTGGAGTCATGCAGCAAGAAAAATTTCAAGTGTATATTCAGAATTAATTTGACTTTAAGGATTGATAATACCTACGATATGGATAAAGCCATGGTAATAATCTTAAAAATAAATTCATCATGAAGCTAGGTTGGGATAATATCCGAAATTTATTACTAAAAAGTAAAGATGTTCAGTATATTGCCATTGGTAATGTAGGCGGAAAAGTAATTATAGCAATTTTTTGGTTGTATATGGCAGCAGTTTTAGGTACAGAAGATTATGGGCAAGTAAATTACTTGATTGCACTGGGAGCAATGGGTGCAGGTCTATCTATGGTGGGAACATCAAATGCTGTAATTATTTACACTGCAAAAAAAATTCCAATTGAATCAACAATTTACTCAATTGCATTGATCTTGGGAACAGTTTCCTCAATAATCTTATATCTTTTTTCTGAGAATATTATTGTAAGTATTTTTGTATTTAGTTATATTTTTTATAATCTGGGTATTTCAGAACTATTAGGTAAAAAAGAATATAAAAAATATTCAATAATTCTAATTTTACAAAAAATAATTTTTGTTAGTTCTAGCTTAATACTTCATAATTTCATTGGATTTGAAGGTATTGTCTTAGGATTTGCAATATCTATGTTAGTATTCTCACCAATTGTTATCACACAATTATTTAAAACAAAAATAAATTTTAAAATGTTAAAACCCAGATTTGGATTTATTATTAATAATTATGCATTAGTTATAGAAAAAGTTCTAAGTGGACAAGTTGATAAATTAATTATTGCTCCATTATTTGGATTTGCTATTTTGGGAAATTATGCTTTAAGTATGCAAATTCTTTCTATTGCAACTATTTTACCTGCTATTGTTTTTCAATATACATTATCACAAGATGCAAGTGGAAAGTCTAGTTTATGGATCAAAAAATTTAGTATACTATCATCTGTTATTATGGCAGCATTAGCAATAACATTATCTCCCATTGTGTTACCAATTATATTTCCAGAATACATAGAAGCAGTTCAAATAATTCAAATTGTGAGTTTATATGTTATTCCAAGTTCAATAATTTTAGCCTACAGTTCAAAATTATTAGGAGAAGAAAAAAGTAGGTATGTATTAATTGGTCAAGCCATTTCAGCAGGCACTTATTTAGGTGGAATTTTTTCTTTAGGAACTATAATTGGTATTAATGGAATAGCGATTTCATTTGTAATAGCAGGTTGTGGTCAAGCAATTTTTTATATTATTGCTTTAAAATATTTAAAAAATCATGAATCAAGTAATAATATTCAAGATAATTAAAATAACTATAGTATTTTAAATTATTTTTATTATTTAATACATATTAAAATTATTGATAGAGAATAAACTTTCTTACAAAATTATCATTTAATAGAAAATCATTGAGGTTTTTTTAAAAATTTATGTATTGCCTCAGCTACTCTCATTCCTGAATTTCCATCAAATTTATAAAAATATTTTTCAAGTTCGTCATTATAATTTTGATCGAATTCAATTTTTCTTTCAGATAATTTTTTGATTAACAATGGTAATTCATCAAACTTGTTACATTTTTGTATAAATCCTGAATTTATTGCAGAATCAACCAATGGCATTTCTCTAAAATCATTTTGCTTTAAACTAAAAAGTATCATTCTACATCCTATTAATGCAATTTCGGTGTGAATCATGCTAAATCCATAAGAAAGCACAACATCGAAATTTCCAATGATATCCCAAAATGATTCATTTTGATAAATCTCTGACTCGACATTCATTTTTTTAATATAATTTCTGTATGTGTCTATATTTTCTGATGTTGGATGAATTTTAAACGAAAATGAAAACTCTTGCTCATCAGAAAGTATTTTTATAAAATTAGAAATGATTTCATCTCTTTGTTTTTCGGTCCAATGACCATGTTCAACAAGTGGAGTTGTAAGAATCAGAATCTTAATCGGTTTACGCCGAATTGGTTCTTTTGAACGATCGGTCTGTCTAACAATTTCAAAATATTCATCCCAATATGGATTTCCTGTGATAACCATTTTTTCATCACGAATACCACATTTCTTGAATACATCAAACCACACTTTATTATTAACGAGATTTAAATCTGCCAAATCAGAAAAACGTTTTTCTAGATTTCCTATAAAATAAAAAATTTGACTTCCTAACTGTGATTTTATATTTCCAATTGTATTTTGTTCTACCTTCTTCTTTGTCTCAAACAGAAATTTGTTTTTAAACATAATAAAAGAACCATGAAGTCGCTTTGTACCAGGATCTTTTAAAACAAATTTCCTTAAATTTCTTTTAAAATTATCTTTTATCTGGGTTAATTTCTTTGAATTCTCTAAATCAGTGAAATCTACTATTTTACAATAAATCAAAGGTATGTTCAAAAATTTTGCAGCCAAACTAAAAGCAAAATCAATAGTTGCATATTTGTTATTGGTTGTTATTACACAATCTGGTTTAACATCTTGCAAAACCTGAACAGCATTTTCATAATCGTGTATATCAACAATCATTTCATCCGAATCTTTTGAAGTTTTGAGTCGTTCTGGCTGATATAAAAACCAGATACAATAAACCGAATCAAATGTTTTCAAATTTTTCACAATATTTTGTATTATCTTATTAAATGTAGAATTTTTTGAGGGATGTGTTGACGTTGGCACAAAAATTTTCATATCATCACTTTTTCTCCTACCAACTGCATTAATTTCCTAATCATCAAATAATTCAACATAAAATTAAAGAGAAATTCTAGTTCCCTCTCCTAACAAGAATATCTTTTCAGTCTTATTTTCTAGATTTGTTCTTATATCTGAATTAAATGCAATAATACTATCTTTAATATTTACATCCGAATTTATCTCACAGTTTGACATAATAATTGAATTTTCTATGTTACACTTTCTAATTTTACTATTGTTTCCTATACTTGTATTTGGTCCAATTCTTGAATCTGTATCTATCACACAATTATTTCCAATGATAGCAGGTCCTTCAATCTTAACTCCTGATCCAATAATTGTTTCATCACCTACCATCACATTACCTTTAATGACAACATCATTTGCTTTTTTTCCTTTGAAATATGGGGTCATTTTTTTTAGTATTACCATATTTGCATGAATTATATCTTGTGGCGTTCCAGTATCCTTCCAATAGTCAGTGATCATTTCAAACGCTATTTTGTTTTTTTCTTCTAATAGAATTTGTAACGCATCAGTTATTTCTAATTCGTTTCTCCATGATGGTTTTAATCTGGTGAAGATATCAAAAATTTTTGGAGTAAGAAAATAGATACCAGTAACAGCAAAATTTGTTGGTGGGTCTTTTGGTTTTTCCATAATTTTAGTAATTTTATCATCTTTAACATCTGCAATTCCAAATCTTTCAGGATTTTCCACTTCGCATAATAAAACTAATGCATCATTATCTGAAGATTCAAATTTTCTAGCTATATTATTAATTGGTTTTTGAATTATATTATCACCTAAAAACACAAGGAATTTCTCATCTCCTATGAATTCTTTACATAGGTTTATGGCATGCGCAATTCCTTTTGGCGACTCTTGTTCTATGTAAGTAATTCTTACATTAAATTTTGAACCATTACCATAATACTCCTTAACCTTGTTTGAACCTGTACCACCTATGATTATTGCAATGTCGGAAATACCACAGTCACGTATAGCATCTAGACCATATTCTGACATTGGTTTGTTTGCAATTGGCAAGAGCTGTTTTGGTCCAGTATGAGTCAATGGTCGAAGGCGAGTACCATGACCACCATGAAGAATTATTCCTTTCATTTTACACAAAACACCATATCTAGCAAATTAATTAGAACTTTTCCAGGGTGTTGAATCCAATATAGTTGGTGAAGTATTCATCAGCATTTCTGTATAATCCAAATACCACTTAATTGTTTTTTCTAAACCATCTTTGAAATTTGATTTTGTTTTCCAACCTAATTCGTTAGAAATTTTTGTTGAATCCATACTATACCTGAAATCATGACCCGGTCTATCTTCAACAAACTCGATTAAATCTTCAGATTTGTCCATAATCTCAAGAATTTGTTTTACAATAGTAATGTTATCAATTTCATTATTTGCAGAAATATTGTATGATTCACCTGCTTTCCCTTTAAGAAGTGCTAATAGTACAGCATCACAGTGATCATTAACATAGATCCAGTCTCTAACATTTGTACCATTACCATAGATTGGAATTTTTTTATTATGGTTTGCTAAAATTATAGTTTTTGGAATTAGTTTTTCAGGAAATTGTCTTGGTCCATAATTATTAGTACATCTAGTAATAATTACATCCGAACCAAACGTAACAGAATAAGAGTTTATGAGAAGCTCTGCAGCAGCTTTTGTTGCTGCATACGGACTTGAAGGGTTGAATTTTGAATGTTCATCAGCTGTTCCAGTAGTTAAACTACCAAATACTTCATCGGTTGATATTTGTATCATTCGTTTCTTTTGTTTTGTTATTATATCTAAAATTGTAAATGCACCTCTTATGTTAGATACTAAAAATGGGTTTGCATCACTTATACTTCTATCAACAAAAGATTCTGCTGCGAAATTTATTACGGCATCGCATTTTGTGATCTGCTCTTCAATAAATTTTTTATTTGTGATATTACCTTTCTCAAAATGATACTTTTCTGAATTTTCAATATCAGATAGATTTTTTTGATTGGCACCAAATAATTCAGCATCAACATTGATTATCTCATAATCATCATTTTCAGTCAATAATTTACGAATAAAATTACTTCCAATAAAGCCAAGTCCACCAGTAACAAGTAATTTCATACAATCACGATTTTTCCAGACCTAATAAAATATTGTATACTTTACTGCATACCTTTTAATCCAAACTTTTATTGGCTAAAATCATTGTTTTTTTTAAGTGGATAACAAAAATTTTTCCGTATGGGAATTAGAAAAACACGAAACAAAAGATACAGCAGATTCTCATACTAATGGTGAATTAATGGTAATTTGGAGAGATTGGGATAATATTATAAAAAATCATCCTAAAATGATTTATGTTAACTCTGTAAATCCGGGGGAGATTAAAGGTCCACATATTCATAAGGATAGAACTAGTTATTTTTGCTGTATTGAAGGTAGTGTTGTTTTGATCATTCAAGATGATAATGGAGAATTTAATGAATTAAGAGCAAATTCTGAAAAACCAGTTTTAATTTGTATACCTAATGGCATTGCAGTAGCTTTGGTTAATCCAACTTCAGTTATCTCTAAAGTTTTAGTTTTAGCTGATGTTGCATGGAAACCAAATGATAATGAAATGAAAAATGTAAAATTTGATAATTATGATTGGAAGAAATGGAATCTTTTGTCATAATAGATTCTCTCTGTTTATTCTGTCTAATGTTTAGCAAAATAAATTAATGAATCAAAATTGAATTCATATTGTTGAAAGAGAATTATATTTTTTTAAATAATACTGATTTTTCTCAGAAAGAACTTGTTAGCTTAGATTTATCTAATTCAATCGTATATTCTATGAATTTTAAAGTTCATGAATACCTTGAATCCTTATCAATAAAACATGAAATTAGTGAAGATGTATTAGATGAAACTGATTTTAATTTAATTTTTGATAAAACAGTAAGCCTGTATAGATGGTATGATAATTCATTAATTTCTCAAAAATTACAATTTAATGATACAAACATACTTGGTATGATGGATGATGCAGAATTTCATACATTCTTAATTAGTAAATTATATGATCTTCAAATAATTCAAAAAATTTTAAAAAATAAAACACCAAAAAAAATTTTTGCAAATAAAGAAATTACAAATTTTATAAAAAAAATGTTTGGTAATAAAATTGATTTAATAGAATTTGGAAATTCAAATAAAAAAATAATGTATTATAATAAAATTGAAATAAAATTTAATTTAGGAAAAATTCCTATTTCATTTAAAATTCCACGTAATTTTTATATGAAATTAAAATCTAAAATTGAAAATATTGTATGTTCAATAAATAATCTTTGGTTTGATATGTCGAAAGTAAAAGAATCAATATTACTTTTAGAGATTAATCCTTCTGTTTATTCTGAATTATTATTACAACTTTCAAAAAGTGATAAACAAATAGTATTATTTAATAATAGAAGACCTGCAGTATGGAATCTTAATTCGATTTCAATACTTAAAAAATCAAATGCAAAAATACTTAGTTTAGATCATATATTAAATAAAAAAGAGTTACAAAATATTTACGATCAAGAGAACACATATCAAAAAATTTTAAATGATTTATTAATCGATGAAACAATTTCTGATATTTTTTTAATTGATGGAATATCATTTTGGGATGAAATTAAATTTGAATTAATTGATACTTTTAGGCATAGATTACAATGGTATATGAAATTAATTCTTGCATCTAAAAAATTTATTTCTAATTCTGATATTAAGACTGTTTTATCATTAAATGTAATTGGTGAAACTGAAAAATCTATTCTTAGTAATATATCTAAAACAACTACTTCAGTTATGTTAGAACATGGATTCGCTAATTATACAAATGAAATATCTAGATATGATATTTTAAGTAGCTATACTCTATTTCCTGATAAAATAGCTGTATGGGGCAATGTTCAAAAAAATTATTTAACAAATACACATAAAATTCCAGATGAACGAATTATAATTTGTGGCAGCCCACGGCATGATCCTTTTTTTAAATTACCTTCAAATTCTTTTAATAATAAAGAAAAAATAATTCTTTTTTGCCCAAGACCTATCGTTGAACATGTTGGTAAGCATCATACCCGAATGTATATGGAGTATGAATCTAGTCTAGAAAAAATTATTAATCAATTAAGCACCATTAAAAATTATAAATTAATTGTAAAATTACATCCAGGATATAATGCTCATGATGCCTTAATTAAAAAAATTATTAATAAAATTAATTCTGACATTTTAATTTTTTATACTAAAAGAATAGATGAATTAATTGTTAAATCTGATTTAGTTGTAGTTTTAGCTCCCGATGGTTTTGATCCTTCAACAGTACTTCTAGAATCTATTATATTGAAAAAACCCATCATTAATTTTGTTTTAGATGAAAAATTCTTTGATTTTTCATATGAACAGCATAACGCAGTGATATCTATTACTAAAAAAGATAATCTAAAAGAAATAATATTTAATATTTTTAATGATTTAGAATTTAAAAATAAGTTAATTGAAAATGGGAAGAAATTTCTGGATGATTATCTTAGTAACCATAAGATGGCCGCAGAAATACTTGCAAAAAAATTAGATAAATTATGATTAAATTAATTTTTATCTAAAAATTTAATCTAATGTTAATTCATATGTATACTGAATTAACTTAAATCCATTTTTTTTAAAGAAATTTAAAGATTTTTTGTTTTTTGGATTAACATTTGCTAAATAACGTGGATGTGGATTCATTTTTATAATTTTTTCTAAAACTATTTTTCCAATACCCTTATTTTCATTTGATTTTAAAATAAAAATTCCTATTTCATTTGTTTTTGTTAAATATATATTTCCAATTTTTTTATTTTTATTCATAATAATATACCATTTAGAATATGGATTTGATAAAATAAATTTTGAATGCTCTGCATATGTTGGCATCTTTTTATGTGAAATATTTACTGTTGAATCTCTTTCTTTTAATTGATTATACAAAAATCTAATATCTGATTTAACTACTGGTTTTAAATTAATAGATAACGTATCCATATTACACATGTTTTAATAATGATTTTATAAATATTCAATCATTGAAAGTATTCTCTATTGCTGAAATTGGATCCAATTGGGAAGGTAGCTTAACAATTGGAAAAAAAATAATTAAAGAATGTAAAAATGCAGATGCAGATGCAGTGAAATTTCAAATGTGGAGAGCCGAAGATCTATATCCATCTCATCCTTTATTTAATAAAATAAAAAAAACTGAATTATCTTTTAAAAATGCTGAAAAATTAAAAAATTTTGCAGATTCAATTGGAATTGAATTTTTTTGTTCTGTATTTTATCCTGAAGCTGTAGATTTTTTAAATAATATTGGAGTAAAAAAATTTAAAATTGCTTCTAGAACTTGTACTTTGAAGGATCCTCTATCAGTTGAAACTTTAGATTCAGTTAATCAAACTAGAAAACCTGTTATTGTTAGTATGGGTATGGGAGGAAATAGAAAATTTATTGAAAAATCACTCTCAAAAAGTAATTTAAAATTTTGTTATTGCATATCCGAGTATCCTCTAAAAATTGAAAAAATGAATTGGCATAATGCAATAAAGTTTGATGGATTATCTGATCATACTGATGGTATAGTTGCTCCCATTTTATTTTCAGGATTAATAAAAAAACGAAATCTTAAGCAAATTATTATTGAAAAACATGTAAAATTATCTGATTCAAAAAGTCTTGATGCATCAACATCAATTGATACTAAACAATTCAAGATTATGAATCAAAGTATTCGTAGTATTGAAAAATTAAAAATTTTCTAATACATCATATGTGTTTTTAATTTTTATCTAAAAATTTCTTATCTTCTTTTTTTGATTTTTCTAATCCTTCATTTGGATCTATATTTGAATTAATTTCTTTAAGATCTGGTTCAGTATCTAGAATTTTTAATACATCATTCATTAAAATTGGTCTTTTCGCAATTTTCTGAATAATTTTACATAGAAATTCATAATCTTTTTCATAATCTATCGTCCATCTTAAATCACTTAAATTTTGTTCATTTTTAAAATTTCCAATTTTAAATTTTTTATTATTGAATACAAATTGTGTGACATGTTCTCTTTCTGATGGTAATGTTGCATTTTTCCACATATTTGCTAAAACTGTAAAATTAAAAATTTCTACATCCAATCCTTTTGGAAACGTACGTGGAAATGTATTAGTTACATAATCATTATTTGTTAATGTAAATTTTTCAATTACTTGATCTACAATATTTGGATCAATTAATGGACAATCTGATGTAATTCTTACTATTGTATCTAAATTAAATTTTTTAGCACATTGATAAAATCTATCTAAAACATCATTTTCACTACCTCTAAAATATTCATAATTATGTTTTTTTGCAAAATCAATTATTACTTCATCTTGTTTAGATAGAGTTGTTGCAATAATTATTTTGTCTATTTTTTTTGAATATTTTAATTGATTGATTACATATTCTAAAACATTATATTTTTTATCTAAATTTTTCAAGATTTTTTTTGGTAATCTTTTTGAACCAACACGTGCTTGTATAATGCATCCTATCAATATCGTTATTTATTTAATTTGTTATTAATACTATAAGAATTTTATAAATTAAATTTCTATATTTTTTCTAATTCTGACCATATTGTATTTTTTAGAGGTAAATTATTTCCTTCCCACATATTACCCCTAAATTTTTCTCCAGTCTTCCAAAATTCATCAATTGTAATATCAATATATTTACAAAATTCTAAAATATATTCATCCGAACATTTTCCATCATATTTAAAAACTAAATTGACAGCTTCTTTTCTAGTCATTTCTCCATTTCTAATATCATAACAGACATGATCCATACATTGGCCAAATCCAAATTTAATGAATTTTAATAACTGATTAACTTGTGTTAGATCAGAATCTAATTGAAAATGTGGATTATAGGTTCCAATTGAATTTGGATCAAAATTTTTATCTCTTCCAACCAAACCGTGTTTTTTGGAAAATTCGGCATTATGTTTGTGAGAATATTCTTTAATAAAATAATTCAACCAAATTCCAATAGTTCCTGATGTTTCTAATTTTTTTCTATTATAATGGAACCAAAATAAATCATTTTTATCTATTCCATCAACTTCAGAATAAATTTCCCATCCTGAAGCAAGTGTTTGTATTTCATTTGCTTTTAATGCATTTGAATCAGTACCAACTCCGGTTAAACTTGTACCTAAAACTAAACCAGGGTTTTCTCCTTGTATGATTAATGGTATGTTAAATTTTTCTGCAATAATATATGTTGAAGAATAAAGCGGAAATTCTGTTGGCTTAACCGGATTTAAATTTTTAAAAAAATCATATGTGATTAATTTTTTCATAATTTTAGGATTAGGTCTAATTGTAATAACATCAAATCCTTGATTTTTTAAATTTTCAATATTTTTTTCACCAATTTTAGTAATATTTTCTGGCTGATAATTTACCAATAAACAATTTAATCCAAATCTATCTCTTGCACTAATTGCTTGAAATGTACTATCTTTTCCTCCACTTACTCCTATTACACAATCATAATCTGAATTTTCTTTTTTACTATTTTCTACAATTTTTTCTAATTCTAATTCTCTTTTTTGCCAATCAATAACTTTTTTTTCATGTTCCCATAAACATGCACCACATACTCCATCTTCATCAAAATATATTCCTGGTCTTGTATCCGGCTGAATACATTCTTTACAAATACGCATTAAAGACAATTATTTCAATTAGTAATATCAATGTAGGGTATTATTTTTTTATCAATATTTTATGATTTTACTATAATTACTCTTAAAATAATTGTAAATGATATTAATCAGATACATTCAATTTCATTAAATATGAAAAAACGAAAAATTAAACTTTTTGATCCAAAAATTGATTTTGCTGAAAAAAGAAATATAGAATTAGTTTTTGATTCGCACAATTGGGCATCAGGCTCAGGTTCCACTTTTGTTAATTCATTTGAAAAAAAATTTATTTCATATATTGGTGCTAAATCTGGTATTACTGTTAATAGTGGAACAGCTGCATTACATTTAGCTGTTTCCAGTATTTCAAAAGAAAAAGGTGAAATTATTGTTCCTTCATTATCTTTTGTCAGTACTGCTCATTGCGTAAAATACTCTGGACATAAAGTAGTTTTTTCTGATATTGATCCATTAACTGGATGTATTGATCCAATAGATATTGAAAAAAAAATTACTAAAAAAACTAAAGCAATTATTCCTGTACATTTTGCAGGACTATCATGTAATTTATCAAAAATTTCTGATATTGCTAAAACTCATAATATTCCAATCATTGAAGATGCATCTCATGCAGCTGGTACCACATATAATAAAAAAAGAATTGGTTCTCATAGTGATTTAGTCTGTTTTAGTTTTCATCCAGTAAAAAATTTAGCAATGCCTGGTGGTGGATTTATTGCTATTAATTCAAGGAATAATAATTATCTAAGAAATGATATTCAAACAAAAAAATGGTGTGGAATTTCCGATAGAATTGGAAGTAATTATGATGTAAAGGATTTGGGTTGGAATTATTATATGAATGAATTTTCTGCTGCAATAGGTCTTGCACAACTATCTAAATTATCTAAATTAAATCAATCTCGTAGAAATAATGCCAAGGAGTATTTTAAAAGAATTAATGTTGATTCAAAAATGCCATATCAAAATTCATCTTCATATCATTTTTATTGGATTTTAGTAAATAATCGTGATAAAATTAGAGAAAAATTACGTAAACTAGGAATTGAAACAGGAACCCACTACAAACCAATTCATAAAATGAGTTATTATGATAAAAAAATTAACTTATTAAACACAGAGAAGTTTGGTGAACAAATTCTCACATTACCTACACATCCAAATTTAATTAATTCAGACACGGATTATGTTATTGAAAATATTAATAAAATTATATAATTTTTAATATTAAATTATAATAAATCTGACGCCTTAATTTTCTCTTTAAGTTCTTTTGTTGTTATTTTTTCTGCAACATCGGATCTATAGGCATCTAAATTTTCTACTTTAGTGATATCATTGTAGATTTCTAATAAATTTTGATCATTAAAAAGTTCGTAATGTGGATTTGTTAACATATACATATTATTGGTATTCCATGCGTAACGAATTTCATCTTCGTTGATTAATGCCTCGTGAAGTTTTTCTCCTTCACGTATACCTATAATTTCTTGTTTTACTTCTCCAAATAATTCACTTAGTGTTTTAACTAATGTACTCATATCATAAGCTTTCATTTTAGGAATAAATATTTCAGATCCTTGACCAATTTTTGTTGCATTCAAAATAAAATCTAATGCTTCATTCATTGTGATTGTAAACCGTGTCATTTTTGGATCTGTTATAGTAACAGCTTTATTTTTTTTAATCAAGTCAATAAATTTTGGAATTACTGAACCACTACTTCCTAATACATTTCCATATCTAATCGTAATAAATTTTGTTCTATGTTTTTCTCTATCTACATAATTATTTGCAGACATGAATAATTTTTCCATTAATGCTTTAGTAGCACCATATGTATTCAATGGTGATACAGCTTTATCTGTTCCAATTGCAATAACTTTTTCTACATTCTGTTCTAAACATGCATCAATCACATTTTGTGAACCTAAAATATTTGTTTTAATTCCTTCAAATGGATTATATTCAATTTTTGGAACATGTTTTAAGGCAGCTGTATGAAAAACGATATCTACGCTTTCCATTGCTCTCAATAATCTTGGATAATCCCGTATATCCCCTAAAAGAAATCTTAATCTTTTATCATTAAATTTTGATTCCATATCAATTTGATCACTCTCGTTTCGACTAAAAATTCTGATATTGCTTACTTTGTATTGAAGTAGACGTTTAGTTAAGGCCTGACCTAAGGAGCCAGTTCCTCCTGTGATTAGGATTTTTTTACCATCAAACATAGTTCAAAACTTTTTAGCCTATTGAATAATGTTACCACTTAATCTAGTAATAACTAATTGAATTTTTTCCTAGTAAGGGTTAGATATCCAATTATTATATTTTAGATACATGAAACCCAACATTCTATTTTTATTAATAGATACTTTTAGAGCAGATAAATTTTCTGGTAAGGGCAAAACATCTAAAACTCCAAATTTAGACTCATTAATAACAAATGGTGCTTATTTTGATCAAGCGATAAGTTGCGGTGATGGAACTATTCTATACTGGTCTGGATTATTTACTGGTTTACATCCATTTAAAACTGGCATAAAATCACAAGGTTATAAAAAAATTAATTCTAATGTCACATCATATTTTTCTATTTTAAAAAACGAAGAATATAATTTCTATTCTTATGTTCCATCACTAACAAATTCTTTAGGTATATTTCCTAAATGGAAAAATAATGATTACTCATTTGATTCATATTGGAATTTATCTGAAGGGTTTGGTAAAAAAATTATTGATTTACTACAATCAATCAAATCAGATAAACCTTGGTTTTATTATATTCATATTGAAGATTTACATTTTCCAATAACAATTTCTAAAGAATTTGACAATGAAAAATTTGGAAAGAGTAAATATGAAAGAAAAATTTCTGCAATGGATATTTGGTTGGGAAAAATATTAGAAAAAGTAGATTTAACAAATACTTTAGTTGTAATAACTGCCGATCATGGTGCATATGTACCATTTACAGATGATGAAAATTCAAACATAAATTTAGAAGTTAATGGGGAGCTCCAAACATTTGTTAGAAATCTAGGTAATTTAACACCAAAATCATTAGAACCTTTAAAATCTAAATTATTTTTTTCATTAGAAAAAATTCGTAAAAAAAGAAAATATAAAAAAATTAAAGATATAGAATTAACTCCATATGAAAAACGTGGTCTTTTATGGCAAAGAAGTGACGTTGAACTTTTTCTATATGATGAACTTGTTCATGTACCACTGTTATTTGTTGGCTATAATGTTAAAAATAATATTAAAATTTCACAACAAGTTAGTGTTATTGATATATTTCCAACAATTTTTGACATAGCAGGCATTAAAAATACAAACCATGAAACTGATGGACAAACTTTATTTCCTTTAATTAATGGGCAACAACTATCAGAAAAATCTGCTTATATGGAAACTCATTATACTATTTCTTTAAAATCTCAAGATAAAATTGGTCTAAGAACTTCCGAATTTAAATATTTTAGAGATAGAGATAATGCAAAAAAACTAATCCATCTTTATGATCTTAAAAACGATCCATTCGAAAATAATAATATTGCAATAGATAAACCTGATATAACACAAACTATGGAAGAACAATTACAAAAAATATTAAAAAGTACTACATCTTTACCTGATGATGAATTTAATGAAGAAGAAACTAAAAAAATCGAGGAAGAATTAAAAAAACTAGGCTATATGTAAAATCAATCATGAAGTGATTTTTGTTTTAATACCTAATTTTGACAAATAATCAATTAACATCTGTTTGAATTTTTTTACTTCATTAGAATTTTCATCGTAAATATTTGATATTTCTTCTGGATCCATTTCTAAATTATAAAACTCCCAACTTTTTGGTGTGTCATTATATATCAATTTCTTATCTTCATACCTAACACAAAAAACATTATGTTTCTTTGGTGATGGCCAATAACCATACAAACCACCAGTTTCCACAAATACAGGTTCCTCATCATTTTTCATTAATACATTCTTCTTCACCCAGGGCAGAAGACTTTTTCCCTCAAGATCATATTCTAATGAGTAATTAACATCTGCAATTTCAAGACAAGTGGGAAATATATCTAATATACTACACTGCGTATCAATTTTTTTTATTCCAGCAGGATAGTCTATTATGCAAAATGAATTAATCGTGTAATCATATGTATACACTCCGTAAAATTTTTCTCCTTTACGTTCGCCAACACTTGTTCCATGATCTGCAAACCAAATTACAATTATTTTCTTATCTTTTGATATTTCTGAAACTGCTTTTCTTATACTCTGAACATAATTTTCACAATCATCTAAATAGGAATCATATCTTTCATTGTTTTCTTTGATATTTTTAAAATACTCATCTTCATTTTCTTTTGGATCATATTTTTTCATAATTTCTGTTAGTAATTTACTATGAACTCCCTCATAATGTAAAAAGAGGAAAAATTTTTCATTTTCTGCTATTTTTTTAATAATTTCGCCATGCCTAATACTAAAATTAGTTGTTTTTTCATCAAACTCTGTAATTTCTTCAAATCCTCTTTTTGGAATTATATTTTTGCTTACTACATCAGCTTTTGTAAAAAAACCATTTTTGGTTAAAATTTCTGGAAATGTTGTAATCTCATCTTTAAATTTGAACATATGATAATATGCATCTACACCATTTTGACATGGATATAATCCTGAAAAAATTGCATGATGTGCTGTGAGGGTATATGGGGATACGCTTATCATTTTTGAAAAATAAACATTTTCTTCTTTGATTGTTTTAAGAGTAGGACATTTTTCTATTCGATCCTTTCTTAAACCATCAAGATTAATCATTATGATACTACAATCTGAAAAGTCTTGTTCTTCCATGTTTCCCATCTTTGATTAATACCTATTTTTTAAACTTTCGCTGAATCTTTTCTTAATTTGTTCAGGTTTTATTTCAATTCTTTTTCCAACTTTTGATTTCTGTGAAATTTTTATCAGAATCATTATGGGGCCTTTTACTGTTTTTATCTTTTTTAGGATCATCTCTAAATCTAATTTATTATCCGTTTTATATACAGCATAACCTGCAGCTTTAGCAATTTTTTCTAGCGACACTCTTTTTGAGTGAGTTGGCTGTCCACCAGTAGATTCATGAATTTGATTATCTAATATGAAATGTACAAAATTAGTTGGTTTTAATGAACCAACTGTAGTTAAAGAACCTAGATTCATTAAGATATTTCCATCTCCATCTAAAACAAAAACAGTTTTTTTTGAATTTTTTAATGCTATACCTAAACCAATTGATGATGCTAAACCCATAGAACCTATCATATAGAAATTTGAATCTAGATCTTTAATTTCATAAAGATTTCTACTTATATGACCATTTGCTGATATTACTGGTCCATTAATATTCTGTAAAATTATATTTATTGTACGATTTTTATCCATTTTCAATTCGCCTCACTATCAAAGCACATGGTGTAGAGCTTTGAATCTTTTTAAGAGCCCATCTTGAATTTTTTTCCCAATTTTTATCTGTCACAATTTTTGATTCTAAATCAATTAGTTTGATTAAATCTGGCTGAATTTTACCCACTAATTCATGTTCAGGAGCATCATTCTGCGAATAACCCCTCCATCCAATAATAAACAAGAGTGGTATTTCATATAATTTGACAAGTGATGTAATAGTACTAATGCAATTTGCAAAGCCTGCATTTTGCATGAAAATTAAAGAAGGACTGTCTGCCAAAACCATTCCCACTCCAATACCTATCGCCTCTTCTTCTCTGGTCGCAATAATAGCTTTTTTTTTCTTTAATCCATGTTCAATAAGAAATTGTAGTGTTGAATCTGGAACACCTACCATATTTTGTATCCCATTATTTAAAAGAAAATCACACATTAATCTTTGATTTTCTTTTTTCATTTAGTATATCCTAATTTTTTTAGTTCTTCCTCAACGGCGTCTTCTTCATTTTTGATATTGTACATCTCTTGTAATTCAAAGATTTGTTCCATTGTTGACATTTTCTCTTTAACTTCAGTCAAACTTTTTGTTTTATTGATTTCTTGTAAAACTCTTGACATTGCTGCATGGGCAACTCTAAGTGATTGGTTTGCATAAATCACCATTCGAATTTTATGAGAAATTAATTCATCTAAATTAACTGATGGGTATGATGTTGGAACTACTATCAATGGAATATTTCCATTCCACATATCTGAAAATTCAAAAATTTCATTTGATGTATCTTTTTTTGAATGAATTAAAATTGCATCAGCTCCTGCATCTTCATATGCACTTGCTCTTTTAAGAGCCTCATTCATACCCATACCAGCAATCAATGCTTCAGTTCTTGCAATTATCATGAAATCTTTATTCTGTTTGGCTTCTCTTGCAGCAATTATTTTCGCTACAAATTCTTTTTCAGAAATTAATTCCTGTCTTCCATTTTCAAGTAAACTATTTTGTTTCGGAAATATTTTATCCTCGATGCTAATAGCCGCGATACCAGCATTTTCATATTTTTTTATCATGTGGCTTATATTACTTGGTCCACCAAAACCTGTGTCACAATCTGCAATAACTGGAATTCTGCATGATTCAACCATATTACTTGCTACTGCTAAGAACTCAGTCATTGTCATAATACTTGCATCAGGTAGAGCATGAGTAGCTGAAATTGCAAAACTTCCTGCCCAAATAGCATCAAATCCATTATTCTCAACCAGTTTTGCTGACATAGCGTCAAAAGCACCCCCAACCTTCAATATTGATTTGGCCTTCAATTCTTTTTGCAGTATTTCTGAAGTTAACATTATAACTATTCGATTATTCTTTGTTAATTAAAAATATCTTATAATTTATTTCACATCTTGGAAATATTTTTACTTACGAATGTAGTATCGATTGAAATGAATTATCACTCACATTTAATAGAGTAATACCGACTAACGAATTGTATCTATGGATGCACTCATTTTAGCTGCTGGTCGTGGAACTAGAATGGGCGGAATTGACAAGCCTAAATGTCTTCTTAACATTGGTGGAACGTCCATAATCAATAATCAGATAAAAAACTTCAAAAATTTAGGTATAAATAGAATTTTTATCGTGACCGGATATAATTCAGAATTAATTCATTCTCACCTAAATGGTGATTTTATATTTTTACATAATAGTGATTATGTCAACACAAACAATCTTCATTCAGTTTGGACCGCAAGAGATTCTCTTGACGATGATTTTATTTGTGTTTACGGTGATCTCTTATTTCATAAAGAAATTCTTGAAAACTGTATAAAAAATGATAATGATATTTGTTTAGTTATTGAAAAAAACGTACGTAGTGAAACTATGAAAGTCAAAATAGAAAATAATTTGATTGTCGAAGTAAACAAGAGAATTTCTGAAGATCTGGCTGATGGAAACTTCATAGGTATGGCAAAATTTAAAAAATCAGTAATTCCGATGCTTTTCAGAGAAATTTCATTATTAGTAGAGAATGGTAATCTCAAGTCATATTATACTTCAGCTATTGAATCTTTGATAAAGAAAGATAAAAAAATAAATTTTGTTGAAACCAATAATTTTCCCTGGATGGATATTGATGAAGAACAGGAGTTTGCAGAAGCAAAGAAAATTTATCAGAATATGAGTAGAGTTGATTCCTGATGTGTGGCATCTGTGGACTAACTTGGAATGATTCCAATCTAATCAGAAAAATGGGTCAGAAGATACAACATAGAGGACCTGAACAAGAGGGATTTTTCTTTGATGATCATGTATCATTATGTTGTGAACGATTAAAAATTTTAGATCTTAGCGAAAACGCTAAACAACCACAACATAACGAAGATTCTTCTGTCTGGGTTGTACTAAATGGTGAAATTTACAATTTTAGAGAATTACGTAAAAACTTAGAAAATAACCACAAATTCTATACCAATTCTGATACTGAAGTTATAGTTCATGCTTATGAAGAATATGGTGAAAATTGCGTAGATCACCTGACTGGAATGTTTTCATTTGCTGTTTGGGATAGTAAGAAGAAAAAACTATTCCTAGCAAGAGATAGACTTGGTGTAAAACCACTCTTCTATTGTTTTTCAAAAGGCGAATTACTTTTTTCATCCGAAATAAAATCACTTTTACAACTTGAAGAAATACATAGAGAACTAAACTATGAAGCATTATCTCAATTTGCAACTTATGCATATACCATAGATGGACAAACTCTTTTCAAGAATATTTATGAACTTCTACCAGGTCATAAGCTAGTATATTTTTCAAATGAGAAGAAATTTACCATTTCTCCATACTGGGATTTGTCATTGCATGTCCAAAATGATTCAGAAGTAGTTATACTTACAAAATTAGAAAAACTTCTCAAAAAATCTATTGAATTACGATTAGAGAGTGATGCACCTATAGGCGCCTTACTTTCTGGAGGTCTTGATTCAAGTATTATGGTTGCAATGCTAAGCAAAATCACTGACGAACCTGTAAAAACATTCACAACTGGATTTGGTCATGAATTAGATGAATATAGAGAAGCAAAACTTGTTGCAGAGCATTGTAATACTAACCATCAAGAAATAGAACTTTCATTTAAAAAGTTAACAGATTCCTTACCTACAATACTCTGGCATATGGAATTTCCTTTTGGAAGACCATCAATTCTTTCAAATTTTCTTGTTGCTGAGGAAGTAAAGAAGCATGTTACTGTAGCATATACCGGTGAAGGCTCTGACGAATTATTTGGAGGTTATAACCGTTATCTAGACTATTCTGACAATAATTTAGAAATGACTACCCAAAAAATTAACAATCTACCATCAGGTTTTTTTAATAATTCAGATGAAAAAGAGAAAATTTTTTCATCCCAAGTCCTATCTAGTTTTCCAGATTCAACTAAAACTGAAAATGCATTCAAAAAAGTTGTAGATTCTAACAAAGATTCAGATTTATTAAATCAAGTATTACTTTTTGAATTGAAAACAGAGATTCCTGGTGCGCAAACATGGAGAATTGATAGAGCAGGATCTGCACATGCTTTAGAATTAAGAGAACCATTTCTTGATTATAATTTAGTCGAATTCTGTGCCTCAATTCCGGCATCTTTAAAAATCAGCAATAATGGTGAGACCAGAAAAAAATACATTCTACAAAAACTAGCTGAAAAATATCTCCCAAAAGAAATAGCACAAAGAAAAAAATTCCCTTGGGGCATTCCTTATTTTGATTATTTTACAAATGAATTTCTTCCTATAGCTGAATGTATTTTAGACAAGTCAATAACGCTGAAAAGGCCTTTTCTCAATTCTAATAGAAATTATGTTAAGGATTTATTTTCTAGTATATTAAAAACTAAAGATAGAAGCATCACATCTAAAGATGTTGAAATTAACGATAGACTTCTGCGTCAAATTATGTTTTTATTTAATCTCGAACTTTGGTATAACATTTTCATTGAGAATGATAATTTAAGCAATCCATCACTATCAATTAATCATTTTCTATGATTTATACTAAAAATTATTATTTAATTCATTAAATTCAAAAAAATCACTTCGTCCAGCTATTCGTCCTTCTCTCTAATAATCAGATCTTTACCATCATCCAACACCGTGTATGATTTTAAACCTCTTCCTGGGTTTGTTTTGCACTTTCCATCTGCAATATTAAATCCCCAGCTGTGTCCAGCACACGTTAAAGTGCAATCATCAACAGTTCCCAACTCTAACGGCCATTTAGCATGGGGACAAATTCCACTGAATGCAAAATATTCAGTTCCATTGAAAAATCCGATAATTTTTGGGCGAGCTAATATCTCAGTTAGTTTGCCTTCTTCTAGTTTCTCTTTATTGACTTTTATTTCCATTTCTAATGCGTTTGTTCATACATTTTGTAAATGTTAGTTATTCTATTAGGATCAGGATCATATAACAGATTGATAAAGTGCTCATTCCACTGATCAGGGTTTCTATCTCCCTGCCACCTACATGATAAGAACAGTGTCTCCCACAACATCTCCCCATTTATTGATTTTTCCACAAGATGTGCAGGTATTTTCATAAAATAATTCCAATTGTCTATTTTTCCTTCAGTAGCAAAATTGCCTGACTGATTTTGTTTGCTCATATCAAAAACAAATTCACCACCATTTTTGCCCTCTGCAATTAATTGAATTTTCATATCTATGTATTTTCTTGCAATTGGATTTTCTGAGATAATCTTATTGAAATAATCAATTATCATTGAAGGTAGTTTTTCTGATGCCTCACCTTCATCTTTCCGTCTTTTATTCAGATCATCTTGTACTTCAATTGATAATTCATTTAACATGTCCATTTTATTTGTGGACAATATTGGTTCGTCATTTTTAACATGATGTCCATCAATTCCTATTTCATCATCAGCTGCCATGACTAAAACGTCTGTTCCAGTTTTTCCACTAATATCCCAAGCATGTTTTGCTTCATCAGGACATCCAAACACACCCGTAATTGGATCATTCAATTTTAGTTGTGATTTGTGTGGAAAAAGAGGTCCACCAGCATATGCAATTGCATACTTTGGTTTGATAATATCTACATAGTTTACAAATCCACTAATTTTATTAGCTTTCCTCTTTTTAGCAATTTGATCTCTTTTATCTTTTGGATAATTGTATGCGTCTGGATACCAATTTGCAACTGAATACATAAAAAATCCGATATCTGGTTTTGTAGCACTAACTTTTTTCAATGATTCAAAATCCATTTTACAATCAGTCTGACAAAAAACGGTTCCTTCACCACTTTGAACCAGTAATGCAGAATCCTCAAACATCAAATCTTGATTTTTAATTGATGTTATTGTCAAGTCTTCACTTAACTCCTCAGATTTCCAGGGAGATAATTCCGTGACATTATTGAATCCTAGTTTAATAATTTTGTTGTAAAATCTGTCTGTAGGAAACTTACAAACGTAGATTTGAGTATTTTTGTTAAATTCTTGTAATGTCTCTTTTTGAAAATGATCTTCGTGTTCATGAGAAATATAGATACAGTCAACATCAGTAGGTATGTTCTTTTTTGTTGCAGCCTTGTGTCGCAAAGTATACCATGCATTTCCATTACAAGGACCAATAATCCATGGATCCACTAGGATTCTTTTTGTTTTAGTTTCAATTAGTGTACTTGCCTGACCCAAAAACTTTACAAACAATGATTTAGCGATATCTGAAAACTATTTTAAAGTTACACAGTTATCCTATGATAATCGAAGGTATGATCACAAAAATTGACTAATAACTTCATAACAATATATTTATGAAATTTTGTATGATTTTAAATATAGAACTTAAAGTGATGTAATATGCTTAGTGAAAAACAAACAGAATCTAATAAAAAAGATCAGATTGGGATAATGGTTTGTATACCTACCTATAATGCTGAATCAACTATATCTGAGGCAGTCAAAAGATGCAAAGAATTTGCAGATTTAGTTCTAGTGGTGGATGACGGCTCTACTGATAATTCCGAGTCTGTAGCAAGAGAGGCAGGTGCTGAGATACTATCACATAAGATTAATCTAGGTTATGGCGGAGCAATAAAATCTGGTCTTGCAGAAGCCCTGAAAAGAAAAGTGCAAGTTGCTATAACATTTGATGCTGATCTCCAACATGATCCTCAAGATTTACCTAAACTGATAAATCCAATTTTATCCAACAGTGCTGATATAGTAATTGGTTCTAGATTTCTCGAAGGAAATGATCATGTAAAGCCTTATAGAAAATTCGGTATTAAATTGATTACAAAAATAGTAAATTCTTTTTCAGGAAATAACATTAAGGATGCTGAAAGTGGACTAAGATCCTATAGCCTTGATGCATTGAAAAAAATTGTTCCTGTCTTAGAAACTGAAGGAATGGGTATGTCTGCGGAAATTCTTCTAAAGGCTGCGGTTTCTAAACTAAAAATAATTGAGGTTCCTCGAAAGGAATTATATCCTGAAAATATAGAAACTTCTTCCCAAAACCCTTTACGTCATGGTTTAACAGTTGTTCTAACTATCGTTAAATTAGTTATTGAAACAAAGCCTTTACCATCTTTTGGAATACCATCACTAATCTTCTTTTTTGCTTCAATCATAAGTAGTCTATCTGTTATTGATTTCTATAATCATGCAGGCAGATTACCTGTTGGAATGACAGTATTTACTTTACTTTTGGTTTCAATAGGATTTTTCTTACTTTTAGCAGCTATCATTCTTTATGTTCTGTCTAGAATTTCATCTAAAGTTGATTTTGACACAAAAGTATAAACATGAAAATTTTTGTGACTGGAGGGGCTGGTTTTATAGGTCGACATTTAGTACGCTCACTATTAAAAAATAATCATGAAATTTCTATCTTTGAAAATTTTACTAATAGTAACATAAACGAAATTCAGGATATTGTAAATGATGGAACAAAAATCATCAAGGGTGATTTAAATAATTTTAAACTTTTGAAAAAGTCTCTTCGAAACATAGACGTTGTAATTCATCTTGCTGCTAAGATTGATATTTTAGAATCAATAAAACACCCTGAACTTTCTCATAAAATTAATGTTATCGGTTCTATGAATTTGCTAAAAGCTTGTGTAGAAACTAATGTGTCTGGTTTTATTGGTGCATCTTCAGCAGCAATCTATGGAAACCCAAGGAAATTACCTGTCAAAGAAAATTCGACTCCAAATCCAGTATCACCGTATGGGGCTGAAAAATTGGCAATGGAGAATTATATCACAGCATTCTCAAACATATATGATCTAAATAGCGTGTCTCTTAGATTCTTTAATGTATATGGCGCTAATCAATCAAATGCATATGCTGGTGTTATTACAAAATTTATGGATAACATTGCAAAGAATAAACCATTAGAAATTTTTGGCGATGGAAAAAATACTAGAGATTATGTATACATAGACGATCTTATACAGGGAATTAAAAAATCTCTAAAAAAACTAAAAGGAAAAAGAGGTAAGATATACAATATTGGTGGCGGACATTCTTATTCAGTAAATGAATTGGCTAAAATCATTTTATATGTATATGGAAAAAATCTAAAAATTATTCATAAATCCCCAAGAAAAGGCGATTTGAGATTTAGCCAAACATCAATTTCTTTAGCAAAAAAAGAGTTGAATTATTTGCCAAAATTCACCCTAAAAAAAGGACTAATCAAAATGCTTAGTGAAAATAAAATACAACCTAAAGATTTGTGAAATATGATTATATTTAGAACAAATAATCAAAGTTATAATTTCTGGAGATAATGTTTTGGTGAAAAAAATTTTAATTGTAACTGAGAGAAGAGCAGATTATTCAAAATTCAGACCTGTTTTAAACGAAATTAAAAAATCGAAGAAATTGGATTATTATTTAGTGGTAACAGGCAGTCATTTACTAAAAGATAGTGGTTTGACCATTAACGAAATAAAACATGATGGTTTTAAAATCTCTAAAAAATTTCATATGTACTCAAAGATAAATGATGATTCTGGAGCAGAAATGGTTTATGGATTATCCAAATCCATTTATCATTTAACTAAAACTATTCAAAAGATTAAACCAGATATTATTTTAGCTGGATTCGATATTGGAGCAAATCTTGCTGCAGCTATAGTTGGTGCACATATGAATATTTTAGTTGCACATATGGAAGGAGGAGAGATTACAGGTACCATTGATGAATCTATTAGACATGCAACTACAAAATTTTCTCACATTCATTTTGTTACGCATAAGGAAGCCAAAGATAGATTAATCCGTATGGGTGAAAACCCAAAATTTATCCATATTGTTGGTAACCCATCACTTGACAGCATAAAGACTTTCAAAAAAATCCCTATATCCAAATTAGAAAAAGATTTTTCTATTGATTTGAGAAAACCGTTATTCTTAATTTTACAGCATACAGTCACAAGCGAAGTTGGTAAAATTGATATCTATATGAAAAAAACTATTGATGCAATAAAAGAACTAAATGTACAATCATTACTGATTTATGGTAATGCAGACGCCGGTTCAAAAAAAATTCTCAAATTAATTAAACAATCTAGAATCAAACAATATAGCTCATTAAGTTTTGTTAAATATGCTAACTTACTTAGCAGGTGTACCGCATTGGTTGGAAATTCAAGTAGCGGAATTATGGAGGCACCTTTTTTGAAAGTTCCTTCCATAAATATAGGAACAAGACAAACAGGTAGATTACATGCAGAAAGTGTAATTGATGTAGGATATAATAAAAACGAAATAAAAAATGCACTCCTCAAAGTACTTCATGATAAAAAATTTCAAAATAAATTAAAAAGAACTACTAGTATTTACGGAAGTGGAAATTCTGCTAAAAAAATCGTTAAAATTCTCGAACAACTAGATTTAAAGAAAATTCCTATTCAAAAAAGGCTATTTGAATAAAATGTCTAAAATTTTAATTTTAGGCGGTTCAGGATTTTTAGGACAACATCTAGTTAACAAAATGCAAGGCAATTATGATTTTTCTTTTACAGCTCATGATTCTAAAGATTTTTCAGACAGAATTGATATATTACAACCTCATAGCTATGAACCCCTTTTAGAAAATACAGACACAGTGGTAAATTTAATCGGTCAGATTGACACAGATTTACAAAAATTTGTACAAACAAACATTGTAGGGAGTACCAATCTGTTGAAATCTTCCAAAAAAAATAATGTGAAAAAAATCATTCTAGTGTCTACAATCAATGTTTACGGAGATAACAAAGATAGACCATCAAAAGAAACTGATGAACTTAAACCTCAATCAAATTATGGCATGGTAAAAATGATCAATGAAAAATTATATGAGAATTTTTCAAATCTTTATGGAATTAATATAACCATTCTAAGGCTAGCTGGAGTTTTTGGTCCTGGCAAAGTCAAAGGTTTTTTCCCTCAAATGATTAGTGCGGTTCATAACAAAGATATTATTTTAAGGCCATACAATAACGGTAATCATACACGAGATCTCATTTATGTGGACGATGCTATAAATGGAATTATCCAATCAATAAATTATAATACTTCAGGAACAAATATTTTTAATATTTCAACTGGTAAAAGGTATTCTGTAAACGAACTTATTTCTATTACCGAGAAGATATCTAATACTAAAATCAACATTGAATATATGGATGATAAATTTGATGAGGAATCTATATGGGCTAATAATTCAAAAGCTCAAGAGATGCTTGATTTTGTTCCTCAGACAACTTTAGAAGACGGGATTAGAAAAACATTAACCTAACGAATAGATAATTTATGCGAAAACTAATAATTCCTTAATTAATATAATTTTGGTAATACATGAAAGAAGTAAAAGATGTTGTAGTTGGTTTAGGCGAGATTGGTTTACCGATTCTCAAATTACTTTCTAAGTATAATATTGTGGTAGGATATGATATTAGATCCAGATTAATGAATCAAAAGAAATTTGACAAATACGAAAATTTGGATACTAATTTTCTTCATGTATGTATTCCTTTTTCTAAAAAATTCCAATCCAATATAAAAAACCTATACAAACAGTTTTCTCCAAAATGTATTGTTATTCATAGTACCGTTAGTCCATACACGACAGAAAAACTACAATCTAATTTTAAAATTCCTGTAATATACAGCGCTACAAGAGGAGTTCATCGAAGAATGTTATCAGACTTGAAAAAATATACTAAATTTTATGCTATAGATAAAAACGCACCAAATAAAAAATGGGCCTCTCAAATTTTTTCCTCGACTTTAAAAAAATGTGGTATAAAAACAAAGAAGATGTCAGATCCATTGACTTTAGAATTAGCTAAAATTTTAGTAGATACTTCTTACTACGGTTGGTTGATAAATTATGCACAACTAAGTGATATGATTGCAAAACAACATAATGTAGACTATGATGAGATGTGGTCTTTTGCAGATGAAATTCACAAGTTTCTTGGAAATCGACCAAAAATGTATCCTGGTTTTATAGGCGGTCATTGTGTAATTCCTAATTTATCCTTAATTGACGAAGACTCGTTATGGCAAATTGATAATATTAATAAATTATTTGCAAAGAAAGGAATTAATTCAAAATCAAAAAAGAAAAAATAAGACAGTTAATTTAATTCATTTTTTAAAACATTTTATTATCAATCTAAGAATTGATATTTGGTTCATTTTAAATATAGTATAGATTTTTTTCCTTTATTGGAAAAACCCAAGACTGATAATTCTATTAGAACTGTTGAGTGGAAAAATAATAAAGTGATTATGATTGATCAAACAAAGCTGCCAAACCAACTTGTTTTTGTAGAATATGATAATTATAATCAAGTAGCAGATGCAATAAGAAATTTAGTTGTTCGAGGTGCACCTGCAATAGGTGTTTCAGGCGCTTTCGGTTTGGCTTTAGCTGCATTACAAAGTAATTCAACAACAAAAGATAGTCTTATCATCGATCTTGAGAAAGCTAAAGAGATTCTTTTTGAAACCAGACCAACTGCTGTAAATCTTGCTTGGGGATTAGCACAAATTATGAAAATTGCACAATCAGGAGATTCTGTGGATGAAATAAGAAATCTTGTAATTGAAGCAGCTAAAAAAATGGCTGATAATGATATCGAAATAAATAAAACAATGGGTAAATTTGGTGCAGAACTATTTGATAATAATGATACCATAATGACTCATTGTAACGCAGGTGCTTTAGCAACTGTAGCATATGGAACTGCTTTGGGAGTCATTAGGGCAACGAAAGAAAGTGGAAAAAATGTGAAAGTTATTGCAACTGAAACTAGACCCATTCAACAAGGTTCTAGGTTAACTGCATTTGAGTTAAAACATGATGGTTTTGATGTAAGTCTAATTCCAGATACTGCAGTAGGATATAGTATGACAAATGGTTTGGTAAACAAAGTTGTAGTTGGTGCTGATAGGATTGTTAGAACTGGTCATGTTTTTAATAAAATTGGAACCTACCAAGTAGCAACTATGGCTAAACAACATGGAATTCCATTTTATGTTGCAGCACCTCTGTCTACGTTTGATATGGAAACTAATGCAAAAGATGTCATTATAGAGATGAGGAAAGGAACAGAAGTCACTGGAATCGGTGATAAAAAAACTGCCCCTGATGGAATTAATGTGATTAATCCTGCCTTTGATATGACACCACCAGAACTAATTTCAGGTATAATAACTGAAAAAGGAATAGTTAAACCTCCTTTTGAAGAATCAATTAAAAAATTATTTGAAGCTAATTAATAGAACGTTTTTATTCATTCTTTCTTTTTTCTGCATATGAGTACAGTCAGTATTGAAGATGTACGTAGTTCTCTTAAACAGTGCATGGATCCTGAAGTCCCTTTGAGTATTGTGGATATGGGATTAATTTATGGAATCAATGTCAATGACAATAATGATGTTGATATCAAAATGACAATGACTACACAGGGATGTCCTTTACATGAAACAATGGTTGACGATGTTAAAAGATATACCAAAAAAGTGTCTGGAGTCAACAATGTAAATGTCGAAATTGTTTGGGATCCACCTTGGACAATGGATAAGATGTCAGATGATGCAAAAGCAATGATGAAAAAAATGGGTGCTCAAAGTACTCCAGCACCAATTAACTATGAAACTGCTGTACCACAAGGGGTAGGAAATTTGGTTAAACAAGAGGATGGTTCTATGATATTAGCTAATGAACATGAACAAGGATTTATGGTGAATGATGCAATAATTGACTTTTGGAAATCATGTAATGGTAAACGAAAGGTAACAGATCTTGTAGAAGTTTTTGCACAACAAACAGGTTTACAGCGTACACAAGTTGAAAAAGAAGTAATGCAATTAATTAAACAGTTACATGAAGGTGGGCTACTTATTATTCCAAATCAGACAGACGCACCAAATGTTGAATTTAAGAATTCTAAAAAATAAGTTAAATTTCTTTTATTTCTATTATTGTTGCTTGAACTGAATCCATCTTTATTATTGCACGTTTCTCATTCCATCCTAATGCAACATACCAATCTCCTGCATCATCATCATATTTTGTCTCAAGAGTTGTGATGTCTTTGGATTCTACTACATATTTTTTGATTATCCCAGATATAGCAAGGGATGTTGCATCTTTTTCAGTTTTCAACCTTCTATCCATTAATCCTATGCCAGGACTCATACCATGGTGATGAAAAAAACAGCTAATATACTTGATTGTTGTTCGAAAGGGCCCGATGGGATTCGAACCCACGGCCTGGTGGTCCGAAGCCACCCGCTCTATCCAGGCTGAGCTACGGGTCCAAAAAAATAAGCATTTAACCTGTCTAAATATCTGTCTTATTGATGAAAATCTCAAAAAAAGTTGCAGGTGTTGAATATGCTATACGGGATATTGTTTCAGCTGCAAGAGAGATTGAGCAGCAAGGAAAAAAAGTTGATTATCTTAACATAGGTGATCCTGTCCAATTCGGTTTTCAACCACCAGACAATGTCAAACAAGCACTAATTGATTCTGTAAAAAATGGTAATAATTTTTATACACAGTCTGAAGGTCTTCCTGAACTGTTAGATGAAATTGCAAAAAAAGAAAATGCAAAAGGATTATCCATAGATTCAGAAAATGTTCTAGTCACAAATGGTGTATCTGAAGGATTGGATATGGTAATATCTTCAATTGTAGAGGACGGTGACGAGGTATTACTACCAGGTCCATATTATCCTCCATATGCATCATATGTTAGATTACATGGTGGTAAACCAATAGAGTTTGCCGTTAACTTGCATGATGCACAACCAGATATTGATGATATACGATCAAAAATTACAGCAAAAACTGTTGCAATTTGCCTAATCAGTCCTAATAACCCAACTGGCTTGATATTTGATGAAAATTCTCTTAAACAAATTGTAGACATTGCAAACGAACACAGTTTGTATATCATCTGTGATGAGATTTATGATAAAATTGTCTTTGATCAAGAATTTACTGGAATTGGTAAGGTTGCTGGAGATTCACCGGTCATAATTCTAAATGGATTCTCAAAAGTTCATCTTATGTCAGGATGGCGTATTGGTTATATTACATTCAATGATTCACCACAACTTGATATGATAAGAGAAAACCTACCTAAACTTGCACGAGTTAGAATATCAACTAATCTTCCTGTGCAACATGCTGCACTAGAATCATTACGTGGTCCGCAAGAATACATTTCAGAATTTGTTTCTGAGTTGAAAAACCATAGAGATTATGTAATAAAACGTCTTAACGCAATGAATAATATTTCATGTTCAAATCCTCATGGAGCATTTTATGCTTTTCCAAAGATTGAAAATAACACATATAATTCTGACAAGGATTTCGTACTGGAATTACTAAAGCAAAAAGGTGTGTTAACTGTTCATGGTTCCGGATTTGGCACTAAGTATGGCAGCGGTCATTTCAGAATTGTATATCTTCCAAATATGGAAATTCTCGAGTCTTCCATGGACAAAATTGAGGACTTTGTTCGTTAATACTTCCAAACAGCATATTTCTTAGGCACAATTTCAATTATACAGTCAGTATCACCTAGTATTTCTTTTGCAGATTTATTATTCAGATCCTTGAAGTAACGCAAGAGAATTTTCTTTGCTAATCGCGAAACGGTATGAGTATCTTTGATCAACTTGGCTGTTCCTTGTCCCATTACACCAAATATGTTAGGTGCATTTACACCAACATCAACACAAAAACTTACTTTTTTACGAGTTTTGATATTTTTTGCCTTTTCAGTTTTTGTGTTGGTTCCAATGTAAATTTTATTTGCACTGTACATGTACCAAACAGGGACAATATGAGGAGTACCTGTTTTATCAACAGTTGCTAGATGCAGAGTCTTTTGTTTTTTTAAAAATTCAATTCGTTTTGACATTTTTTCTGTACCCTAACCCAATCATTATACAGCCAAAGATAATCATTGCTACAGAAATTTTTTCATTTGTAATTTCTGGTCCAACTAAAAAATCATAGAAAAATCCTGGACTCCAAAGAATCATATTCCTTACAATGATAATTCCAGCCATAACAATAAACAGTACACCCATAGCTGTGAACCAGTTTCTTCCACGACGTGAATATTCGTGACTCATATCAACACTATTTTTTTAAATTATACTATCTTAATTCCAGGATTTTTCATTTTGTTTCGAATCATTGCATTAAGTAGCAATGGAGTACACATCTCAGCAAGATATGCAAGTGTACCAGATCCAAGATATATTGTACGTAATCCTTCTATTTCATTTATCAAACCATTAACTACTTCAACAGACTCCTTGCTATCTCCAGCGACAAAGATATCATAATCTAGTACGAGAGTTGGATTGATAAGCTTCTTTTCAGAAATTACATGAAATGCAGAAACTAATTTTGTTTTATCTTTCATATGCTTTTCAACCATTTGATGTGAAAATGGTTTGTTGTCTTTAATTGCAACACATTCAAAACCTGTATCAGTTTTTGTCATTGGTACGATTGGGGAAACTACCACACATTCATCGTTAATTTCTGGCAAAATCTGTGAACATATTGAATCTATGTTATCATATGGAATAGATAAAATTAGAACTTGTGATTCCTTTGCAACTGACATGTTATCTTTTCCTGTAATCGTTCCATCGATTTGTCCGTATGCCTCTACAGCCTGTGCTGTATATTCTACTGCTGTAGATGCAGCACGTTCTGCATCACGTGATCCTATTATTATATCATGATTCTTACACCATCTAAATGCAAAACCTTTACCCATTCCACCTGTTCCACCAATAATGCCAATTTTCATGACTTCAATCTAACAATGTTATTATTATCTCTATAGAAAAAACTGTTTGATTCACGAAAAATGATTATATTTTTGCGACATGGGCAAGCCGAGAATAATACCAAAAAGATTTTAGCTGGACGATCACCCGGTGTAGATCTTACACAAGTTGGGATTCAACAAGCTGAGCAATCTGGAAAAATGTTAGAGTCACTAAATATTTCTGCAATTTACTCCAGCCCAATTGATAGAGCATTGCAAACTGCTGAGATTGTAGGAAAACATTGTGATCTAGACATTACAAATGATGATAGATTGATTGAGTTAGATATGGGAAAATTTACAAAAATGCCATATGATCAAATTTTTGCAAAACATGGAAATGTTTTTCTAAAATTCTATGAGGGAAGTAATGAAGTAAGCGAAAACGGAGTTGAGACTTTTGCAAATGTTCAAAAACGAGTATTTGATATGGTTGATTTTGTGGTAAACAAACACAAGAATCAAAATGTGGTTTTGGTCACACACATGGATCCAATCAAGGCAATGATCGGAAAAACACTAAGTCTCAAACCTGAAATACTATTTGAATTGATAATAGCAAACGCATCATTAAACATATTCAAGAATCACGATCAGAAATTTTATCTTACGGCAATCAACGCTATGCCTTCCGAAAGATTCGATGAAACCTTTTAAAAATGAAAATTCTGCAAACCCTTAAATACATTTTTCAGCCCACGCCAAGATAACCGGTAATAATGAAAGCAATACTTGGACTTGGAATAATTTTGAGTTTATTGATCATTATACCTTCAATTCAAAATGTGATGGCTGCAGGTGATGAGCCTGGAGAGTATCTAGATAGGCGTATTGAGATTTGGGGTTTATTTTATAGATTAATGATTGTTGCATTTACTGTAGGAACTGTGGTTTCCGGAATGATAGTATGGCTTGTACTAAGATTCAGAGAATCAAATCCAAAAGCAAAACCTACTGAATACGAAGCAAAAGGTGAATGGTAGATGAGTGGACAGCATTCTTCATGGCCTGAATGGGTATACATCGGTGTTGTTGTTGCATTGTTATGTTATGTTGGTGCTGAAGCTTGGAATGTTGAAAGAATAGTAGAACATGTACCAGCAGATGCTGAAATAATAAAGGTTACAGGTCAACAGTGGTTATGGACTTTTGAACATGAGGACGGAACAAAGGAGATAGGAGAATTACATGTTGAGAAAGGCAAAGCCTACCAGTTTGAGATAACATCAAAGGATGTTATACATTCGTTTAATATTCATGATTATGTTGTTCTATTGGATGCTGTTCCTGGAAGAGTTAACACTGTCTGGTTTTCACCAGGTGAGGCAGGAGAATATCCAATTCAATGCAGAGAATACTGTGGATTGATTCATTACAATATGCGTGCAACACTTTTTGTGGAGGATAAAGGAGCGTGATCTGATATGGTTCTAGAATTACAAAAGCCAAGACCGATTTGGCAGATTATGTTCTCAACACATCATACTGATGTTGGACTACTTTATCTTATTACATCACTAGCTTTCATGTTTATGGGCGGTGCACTAGCACTGATACTAAGACTAGAGCTGTTTGCACCAGGAACTCAGGTAATTGCTGACTCTATGACATATAACAGAATCTTTACTGTTCATGGTACAACGTTGATCTTTTTGTTCATCCTACCATCTGCATCCGCGTTTGGAAACTATCTTGTTCCAATCATGGTAAGATTCAAAGATATGGCATACCCAAAATTAAATGCAGTTGCATTTTGGATGATTCCACCAGCTGGTGCTCTTATTTGGTTAGGCTTTGCTGATTTCACTTGGTATGCATATCCAACATATTCTACAATCAGTGCACCAGGACCAGCTGCAGATATGTGGATTTTTGGTCTAAAGATATTAGGAGTCTCTTCAATTTTAGGTTCGATTAATTTTATTGTAACAATTATGAAGTGTAAGCATCCTGATTTACCACTAAGTAAAATGCCGCTTTTGGCTTGGGCATATCTAACTTCTTCTCTCATCACTGTTGTAGCAGTTCCAACATTTGCAGCAGCACTGCTAATGCTTCTAACAGATAGACTTGGTGCATCTGGATTCTTTAATCCTGTAATGGGAGGTGATCCGATTGCATATCAGCACTTATTCTGGTTCACGTTTCATCCAGAAGTATACATTCTGGTCATACCGGCTATTGGGTTCATGTATGAGATATTTCCAAGATTTTCGAGAAAGCCGATTTTTAGTCACGGATCTGGTGTAACAGCGTTTGTTCTTTTGGCTTTAGTAGGATTTGCGTCATGGGCGCACCATATGTATGCAACAGGAATGTCATTTACTGAAAAAACTGTTTTTATGGTGGGAACATTAGCAGCAGTTCCAGCATCTGCAATGCACACATTCAACTTTTTGGCAACAATGTGGGGTGGCAGAATCAAATTTGCAACTCCAATTATGTGGGCAGTTGGTGGAATAGCACTATTTTTCTCTGCAGGTGCAGGTGGAGTTGTAAACAGTGCAATGCCTCTAGACTTCATCACCCATGATTCTTACTGGGTTGTTGGTCACTTCCATCTATTTGTGATGGGAACTATTTTGTTTGGCACAGTAGGATTTGTATATTATATGTTCCCATACGTCACTGGTCGTATGTATAATGAGATGTGGGGAAAGATTCATTTCATCTTGGCATTTGTTGGAACCGTTATGGTATTCTTTACACAACACATTCTTGGATTGTTTGGAATGCCAAGAAGAATTTACGACTATCCACCAATCCCAGAATGGGTTCAAATGAATATCATTATCACAGTTGGAGCAATGATTATCGGAATCAGTATGGCAATATTCCTAGGTAACTTGATTTACAGTTCTGCTAAAGGCAAGCCAGCTAACATGGATGATCCATTTGGTCTTGGTGGAAAATACTATTACCCATACAAGGCAAAGACACCACATACTGAAGGTGGAGGCTATCATTAAGGAGATAACATGGCACAGTTAGAACAACAAGATCCAATTTACAGAACATCACCAGAAAGGACTTACAAGATGATGGCAATTATGTTAGGAATTTGTATTGTCGGTGGTGGAATATTTTTTGGGTTATGGGATTTTTGGCTTTCAATGCCTCCTGTAGTTCCTGGCGCAGCCGACGCAGGAGATCATGGAGCTCCAGCAGTTGCAACAGGTCAAGAAATTCCAGTATCGTTATCGTTTATTGAGAGCAGTGATTTTAGGACACTAGCGTTTAATGCATTACCAGAGGAAGAAGGGAATAACCCTACAATTATGGCAAATGTAGGCGATAAAATTGTATTTGATGTTGTAAACGATGGAGTATCATTCCATGCATTTGGTGTAACTGCTTTAGAAGAAGGATTTGATGGAATTTTTCCAGGAAGTGAAATTGCATCAGCATCAAACCCACTAAAAGCAGGTGAGGGTGGAAGTTCAGAATTCATACCAACAGAACCTGGTACATATTATTACATCTGTACTGTTCCAGGGCATAGGATGCAAGGAATGGTAGGAGAAATTATTGTTTCTGACGGCTCAACAGAGGCTGCACCACCAACTGGTGTAAGTCATGAGTTTGTTTTGGACTTTGTGGAAAGTAGTGACTTTAGGACACTAGCATTTAATGCATTACCAGGGGAAGAAGGACACAATCCTGACATTCGTGTAAACTCTGGAGACGAAGTGACTGTCACTGCAATAAATGTAGGAGTATCATTCCATGCATTTGGTGTTGTGACAAATCCCGATGATTTTACTAGTGTTGTTTTTGATTCTGGAATCAACTCTGCATCAAACCCACTAAAAGCAGGTGAATCTGGGAGTGTCACATTCTTGGCTGGAGCACCAGGAGTATACTATTACATCTGTACAGTTCCTGGACATGCACTTCAAGGTATGCAGGGCTCATTTATTGTAGAGTGATTTGATTCTCAAATATCTTGCACTATCATCTCTTGTTATATTGTATTCACTAATGTTTATTGGTGGATATATCTCGGCTGCTGGTTTAGGTTTAACATGTCCTGAATGGCCTTTATGTCCAAATGGCATATTGCCTAATGATGAATACTTTATAGAATGGACACATAGACTAATTGCCGCAACAACAGGTGTGTTAATTGTCGCAACTATGGTAGTGACTTGGATTAATAGAGATGCCAATAGAAAGATTAGATTTACAAGTTCATTTGCAAGTGCACTTGTCGTCACTCAAATTACATTAGGTGCTATAGTAATTGATACTAAACTTCATGCAGTTTTAGTCTCAGTACATTTAGGAATTGGAATACTCTTATTTTCAATGGTACTTTTGACAGTTCTTTTTGCATTTAGATTGGGAAAGAAGTCTATTTTACGCACTAAAACTTAGATCTACGTTTGATAATCCTTGGAATAAATATAATCCCAAATACACCTGCAAAGATGATTCCACCCGCGGCAATTGCACTGATGAATATATAACCAAATGGTGACTGTGTACTTATGTTAAACGTAAACGAAAGTGTCCCACCATCATCTGTTGCATCATACAAATCAACTTTGAATATATGATTGCCAGAATCATAAAAAATAAAATCTGTACTAAAATGAGCACCATCAATTGATTGTGGTCTTACTGCATCAATCTGTTCTTCATTAAAAAATATCCGCATACCCATTACAAAACGCTCAACTTCGTTGAAATCATCATCTGTCACTCTAATGAGAATTTCAGATTTTTCACCTATTTGTGGAAATTCTGGTAATGTTGCGATCTGAACTCTGTACTCACCCAATGTTTGTTCAGATGAATTAAAAAGAGAATGTGCTTGAGCATCAGAAATTATAGGAAACCCAGAAAAAATGCAAAAAACAAAAATGAAAACTTTGAGAATTTGTCTCATTTACAACACCAATATTCAAGCGATCAATATATTGTAACTCTATTAGACAATCTGAAATTTGACAAAAGCTTTAAATTCAGATTGACGAGAGTTTCAATCGTTGACTGTAGTTAAGAAATCAATCGACATTAAGGCACCAGTTGATACTGTCTTTACCTATTTTGCAAGACCAGAACATGTTTCTGATCAAATGTCTGACAAAGGCGTTGGTATGACAGTGATTCCAATGGATATTAAAACAGGTATGGGTGTAGGTACAACCTTTAGAGTGATTGGTGATTTTAGTGGAAAGCGACTAGAATGGGATTGTGAGACAACCGAATTTGTTAGAGAAGAAAGAATTTCTGCTAAAATGATTAAAGGAAAATTCAAGAGATGGCAAATCACAACCGAATTTAAAGCACTATCTGATAATCTCACAAACGTGAGTATGACTGTTGATTATGAAATGCCACTTGGACCACTTGGGGGAATATTAGACAAGATAAAGTTTGCAAAATCTGCTGAGAATGGATTGGAAACTGCACTTTTCAAAGTTAGAGGTCTATTAGAAGGAAATGGCTCAATTCCAGTTTACATTACACTAGATGCATACCAAAAACTTCTTGCTGAAAAGAAAAAGATGAACAACGTTCCAGTATCCACAGTTCTCTCAGCAATTCTTGAACAATACAATCAAGTAGAACCTGAAATCAAGAACTAATTTTAGAAATCCCAAGTTTAATAACGATAGTATTTTTTTATTTCCTTGTGGGTCTATAGCGCAGCCAGGTAGCGCACCGGACTCTTAATCCGGCTGTCATGGGTTCGAATCCCATTAGACCCGCTTTATTTTATAATTTTTTTAATAAAGTAAATCTTGTTTGATCTTGTCCATAATCTTCATGCAAGTCAACATCACTAACAAATTTTATTTTATAGTCTAACCATTTTTCTCCCATATTTCGAAATTTATGATTTTCATCAATCTGTTTTTCAGTTTTTTCATATTTCTCACAATGCATTATCCATCTTTTAGATACTCTAAACATTTCTGAAATTCCTTTTTTTAATATATCATCATCTAGATAATTCATCAATCCATGTGTAAATACAAAATCTATTGAGGAATCTTCAAATGGTAATTTAGCTATGTCTCCTTTTTGAAAATTTACATTTGATACTTTTTCTCTTGCAATTTCTAATGCATGTTCATTTAGATCAATCCCATGTAATTGAAATGAATCTGGAAATAATCTTAAATCAATTCCTGTACCACAACCTATCTCTAAAATACTCTGTACACCTGGTAATGAAGTAGTTAAATTTCTAACATACTTTGAAAATTCTTCATTATACCTTGATTCATTTTCATCTGCATATTTGTTCCAAAATTCATCATCATAATTCATAATATGTTCATTCCATTTTTTTAATGCTTACACCTACATTGGACCATTTTTGTATCAAATGTGCAATCATGTGGTCCATCCGATTTGGCATTAACAGGAATCTCTTTCATGCATTCTACATGCCTTCCTTTTTTGCAAAACCAGCATATTTCAGATTCTATATCTGGTGTAGAGCAAGATTCCATAGTTTTTTGATTTCTTTAACGATTAAAAATCTAATCTTATAGGAATTTAAGCCATGGGAGAAATTTTTTGTTTTTACCCATAACTACATCCATAAACGAGATCTGTAATTCCTTAGTAATTGGACCAATCTTTCCATTTCCAATTTTAGTTCGGTTTACCTGTGTGACAGATTTTACTTCCGCTGCAGTACCAGTCATAAAAATCTCATCCGCCGATAATAGATTATTCACAGTGATATTTTTCTCACTTATTTTTTTACCATCCGCTTTAATCATCTGAATCGCACTGTCTCTAGTAATTCCATTTAATATGTCAGCAGACAATGGCGGAGTAGTAATTCTACCATTTTTTATTACAAATATGTTTTCTGCACTTCCCTCCGCAACATGTCCTTTATTGTTAAGCATTATGGCCTCATCATAACCAGCTTTTAATGCTTCTACACGAGCCAGTGCAGCATTTGAATAGTTAGCAGCTGACTTTGCTTGCATGGGCTGAGAGCGTGAATCAATCCTGATCCATTTTGAAATCTTACATCTCGCTCCTGAGAATTTTCCTGCTTTTGATTCACCCATCTTCCATTCCCAGCAGGAAATTGATACATCAACTTTATTCTTTAGTGGTGTCAGACCCATCGTTCCGTAACCGTAATAGGCCAAGGGTCTAATGTAGCATTGCTTTAGCTTAGAAGCCTTTACTGTCTTGATTATTGAATCTGAAATCTGTTTCTTAGAATAAGGAACTTTCATCCCATACAACTTTGCAGAATTAAAAAATCTGTCAACATGTTCAGGTAATCTAAATATCGCAGACCCATTTGGTGTGTCGTAACATCTTATTCCTTCAAAGATTGACGTTGAATAATGTAATGCATGTGTTAACACATGAACTTTTGCGTTTTTGAACGGAACTAATTTTCCATTCATCCAAATCTTTCCAGATTCTTTCATAGAATGCAGAAATCAAATCATAATTTAAATAATTATCAATCTGTATGAAAAAAAATTCTAATTCATGCGTAACAGACTACAGAATCTATAGATCATATTAAATAACCAATCCAGCGTACTACAATTAAGCGTGTTTTGGGTAACGCCGGACTAATTCTAGACGATGGTCCAAGAACAAACCCAGAATTGGCACTACTGGTCTAATGACCTTTAGCGCCAAGCCGTTTTTTAGACAAATTTAATCTTTGATCTTTCAGAATGAATTGCTTGTATTGCTTTTGCAACGTTGTCACCAGAATCTTCTATCACAATAATTATTCGTGAAGTTTCTTCCTGTGCATCCATATTCAGTATGTTTAATCCAGCATCACCAATTTTGGAACTTGCTTTTGATGCAATTTGCTGCACCCTCCACATTTCATCTCCGATAAGTGTAATTACACCTCTTTGATATGCAATTGTTGCTAATGAATCAAAACTAAGTACATACTTTTCATTTCTTTTTACATAATCACCATCTAAGAATAATATTCTCGAAAATTCTAGGCCATCCTTTGTAAATGGGGACAATATGATAAATTCACTGTAGCGTTTTTCATTTTCCAACGATTCCAATAAACCCACTGCAGATGTACTTTCTATTCTTAATATTGCACAATTTTTTTTACCGGTAACAATCTTCAATGGATGTCCATTCTGATCATCTGGTTTTCTTTGAATTTTTGTTACTTTTTCAGGCGACTTCATATTTGTAATAGTTACTGGCATATCCACTCCGTTTTCCAAAATTTCTTTTATCGCTATGGGATCTATTATCTTCATTCCAAACATACCTGCTAGTCTAGCCTCGTTGTAAGATAATTGCAAAACATCATCAAGTTCATTCTCAACAATTTTTGGATCTGCAGAAACTACAGAACTATCTTTTTCTAGATCAATCATTGTGTCATATTTTTTGTGGAATAAAATTCCAATGTCAGCAGCAGTTCTATCAGATCCACCTCTCTCATATGTGGTTATGGTTCCATCTTCCGTTTTTCCAATAAAGCCACCAATCGAGATCACTTCGTTTTGTTTTATCTTCTCATTTAGTCCTTCAATACACTGATTTGACTGATCAAACAGAAAGTTTGTTGATTCAATATTATTATCTGTGATTATAGGCCAGTCATCCAGTGCAATCGAGTCAGCCTCTATATCATTACTTTTTAGAATGTAGTTTAGAACATGTGACATAAGAACTTCACCTGAATATGCAAGAGCTTTTGCACGTATCTCATCTTCAAATTTACCCTCCGTTTTTGCATATGTTAGTGACTCTGAAGCCAAAGATAGCATTGCATCAATTACTTTCTTACACTTCTCCCTATGTTCATCATTGACCATATGAAGAATATTTGAGTAAGATTGTTCAATTACCTTCATTGTAACATTTTTGCCATCTGCAGCATTTTTACCCAATTCCAGCATAACATCTGTAAGTGAATTTTTTTTGCCATCAACCTTGGTCAAAGGCGCTGAGCATACAATTATGACCTTTGAATCAGACTTTAGACTCTTCACTCTATTCAGTATAGTTGGCAGCCCTTCACCATCCATACCTATTGCACTTCCACCAAATTTGGCAACAATCAGTTTATCCATATCCAAAATTGAATATGTTTGGCTGATTTAATTCTATTTTTTGTACTTATCAAAGATTTAAATTCATTTTAACGAGAATTTTCCAAAGGGCTCGTAGTCTAGCTCGGTTATGACGTCGCCCTTACACGGCGAAGATCCGGTGTTCAAATCACCGCGGGCCCATTTTAAAATATATTTGACTGACAAAATGATTAATCATTAATGACTGAATTATCTATGAATGATAAGATGGTACTGATACAGTATGCAATTGAAAAATATGAAAAAGAAGAAGATCTTTTTCAAAAGCTTTCAAACACTCTACCAGAAAAAGACATTCAGCGTGGCTTAGACACACTAATAGGAACACAACGTGTCAGACGTATTGGACCAGAAATTATACAAAATAATACAAGTCATACAGAATTACCTGAACTTCCAGAAAATCTAAAACCAATTCTAGAAAATATCTAACTAAAATCCTCTCAAACCTTGTGGACGTACAACTTCTGGATGTTTTTTCATCCATGCAATTTTTTCAAGCATTTCTAACTTGTTTTGCGGAAATGTGCCTCCAACGTTGTATGCATTTGAACCGTGGTTGGCACGAAATACTATTTCATTATCAACATCAATCTCTGATATGAGTAGTTCAAGCTCATCAATTGCTTGTGAGTCTGTCAATCTTTCAAATTCACCTTCAAACTTGGTAAGGAATTCTTCTTTGATTCCATTTTCAAGATAAAGTGTTAGGGCTCCCACATAATCTGGCTGCACCGCATTGATTACCTTTGCAGTATCAACAGCATTTTCTTTTGTATATTTACTTCCTCCAAGTCCAAGTATTACCATGCATGAAAGTGTGAAGCCTGCATCCTTTGCCTTATTACACGACTTGATCATTGTACTTTGAGTAGCACCTTTTGTTACTTTTTTTAGTATGATGTCATTACCAGTTTCTATTCCAAGATAGAGTCTGTTGAGTCCAGCTTTGTTCATCATGTTCAATTCCTCTGGAGTTTTTTTGAGAAGATTCATTGGCATTGCATAACATGATACGCGTTCAAGATTAGAAAATTTTTGATAAATATATTCTACTATTTGTATCATATAATCAGTTGACAAATTTAGCGCATCTCCATCTGCAAGAAAAATTCTTGTTGTATCGGGCATAGTCTTTGCCATAAGATCAATTTCAGCCTTCACTTCTTCCCACGAACGCTCCGAATATTCCTTACTCCTATACATATCACAAAAGGAACATTCGTTAAATGAACATCCAAGAGTTACCTGAAAGATAAGAGACTTTGCCTCAGATGGAGGTCTGTACAATGGGGCATCATAATTTAACATCATTATGTATTAATGTCTAAATTCAGATATAATCTTAATGAAGCTTATCAATAGAGGCGCAGAAGCGGATGTTTATTCTACCATGTGGGATAAAAAGAAGGCAATTCTTAAGATTAGGAAGGTAAAATCATATCGTAACTCATTACTTGATCAAAAGATCCGAAAACAACGAACAACTAGGGAGTCACAAATCATCTCACAAGTAAAGTCATTTGGAATATCTACTCCATTGATCTATTTTATGGATGTAAACAAGTGCTCAATTTTGATGCAATATATTGACGGTAAATTAGTACGTGATCTGAAGGGTAATGACATTGTAAAGGTCTGTAGTGAGATAGGACAAATTGTTGGTACTATGCATAAACACGGCATAATGCATGGAGATCTTACTACATCAAATTTTATTCTTGATAAGAAAAAATTATTTTTAATTGATTTTGGTCTTGCAAGTAGGACTGAAAAACCAGATGATCATGCAGTAGATCTACGTTTATTCAAAGAGATTCTAAATAGTGCACATGCAGAAGTTATGGAAAAATCTTGGAAAAACTTCCAGAAGGGATATTCCAAAGCAGTAGGTATGAAATATAGTAAGAAGATACTAAATCTAGTTGCAGTCATAGAGAGTCGTGGAAGGTATGCAACAGTTGTCTGAATTATTCTTTGCATCATCGAATGAACATAAATTTCAAGAGGCAGAAAGGATTCTCGCAAATTTAGGAATGCAGATTAACTTATTCAAAACAACGTTAGAAGAAATACAGTCAAATAATCTGAATGACATTGCAGAGAAAAAAGCAATTTATGCTTACGATCTTATTCAAAAACCTGTAATTATAGAAGATGATGGACTTTTCATTAACGCACTTGATGGTTTTCCAGGTCCATATTCATCTTATGTTTATGACACAATTGGAAATAAAGGAATTATGAATTTGTTAGAAAATTCTCAAGTTCGAGATGCAAAGTTTGTATCAATTATTGCTTATTGTGATAGTGACTGTGATGTAAAATTATTTGAGTCTAGTATCCCTGGAAAAATTTCATCTATTATAGAAAAAGGAGGTTGGGGATATGATCCAATTTTCATACCTGATGGTGAATCAAAAACATATGCAAATGTATCCGACAAAGACAAATTTTCTCATAGATCTGCAGCACTAACAAAATTCTCTAATTGGTTTCTTGATAAGCAGAAAGATAACGGTCAGTAAATCTTTTCTTATTCTGAAGTATCACTATTCGTGATATCTCACTTTCATCCATCACTGAAAATCTATTACTATGTTGTGAAACTCCAGAGGCAAAACTTCTAACTTCATCCATATCTAGCATGTTTTCATGTTCCAGTCTATTCGTTGACCTTCCTATGTGCATGTATGATTTAATTTCGATAAAATGTGGATTTGATCTGTCAAACATTTCCGTAAAAGATGGTATCATCTTCTCTGAGTCATTCCAGTTTTTGATTAGAGTGATACGTAACACTGTTCTTGTATCTAAGGAAGAAAGTAACTCCAGTGTCTTATTCCATCTTTTCCAAGAATCATCATATCTTGGTCTGTTAATCTTCAAAAAAGAATTTTGATCTGCTGCGTTTGTTGATAGATACAATTGTGTTGGTAATGCATCTTCATCTGCTAAGCGTTGTATCATATCCGGCTCCTGTCCGTTTGTTACAAGAAAGATAGATTTTGTTACCTCTAACGACTTTAGGTATTTGATCAACCCTGGTAACTTTGGATACATTGTAGGTTCACCAGATAATGAAATTGCATAGTGACTTGGAAGCAATGATTCATCCAGTTTTTGTTTATCTTGGTTTGGGTCACCATAGTGTCCCATTATGAGCTTGCGTCTTTCAACCATTAATTTCTGCATAATTTCTTCTGGCTCTGCAACTCTTTCTGGTTCCATTGCCAATGAATCATAGAATTCCATAGGTCTCCAGCAATACACACATCTATTTTCACAATGCATTCCTGCAGGAGAAAACTCCATGCAACGATGTGTACTAATCCCATAAAACTTGTGTTTGTAACACGTGCCTTCATTTCTAAATGATTTTTTTGTCCAATGACATAATTCTACCGTGGAATGATCTGCAACTCCATACTTTGCTTTCTTTAATTGCTTCATAACATTTGGTTTTATCTGTATGAGATCTTGCTCTTTTTCAACAAATTCACCAGAGCAACTCATACTGATTTTTTCAGTTTGGTTTACTTAAGTCTACATCTAAAGTCTGGAAAACTAAAACATAATGCTAATTCTAAAATTCTAGTAAACGTTATAACATGTATGAAGAGTACTTTTGCTTTTTTGGCTTTAGCTTTTATGATTTCTGTCATTCCCTATTCCTATGCTGAGACTTTAAGACAGTCAATGGAGGGTGGAATGGATCTCGAAATTACATATCCTGATTCAGTGATGAATGAACGAATGTTTTCAATTGCAATTCTCTTACAAAACAATGGATGGGAAAATAAACAAGATATTTCTTTCACACTGAGCAATCCTGATGGTGCATTTATCTCACATGGCGAGAATACGATTATTATTGACGAACTAACAACCACAAGCTCTTTTGGAACTACTATAGACTATCAGGTCAGCAAAACTGCAAATGAAGGATCACATTTTCTTAACATTGACTATACACAGATACTTGTTAGCAATAATGTTGATCCAATGGAACCAACTCAGACAAATATTGCATTACCAATAACTATTTTTGGCGAACCAGTGGTTGTCATTCAAACAGTTACACCAGAATCAATTTTTTCTAACTCAGAATTTACATTTGAAACAACAGTACTTTCTGAAGATATAGATCTCAAAG
>Ga0315338_1000669_pt1 | contig 65724 bp, 50 predicted proteins | sample ASW8metaG_FD_204518 | JGI IMG/M metagenome (GOLD analysis project Ga0315338, IMG submission 204518) | Ammonia-oxidizing marine archaeal communities from Monterey Bay, California, United States - ASW #8 | ecosystem: Environmental > Aquatic > Marine > Coastal | place: USA: California | collected...
AGTCCCTGCTCGAGAAGATCGACAGGACGTACCAGAACATCAGCGCGACTGACGCGAACAGCTGGAGCGCCGCTCCGACGTGGCGATCTTCCGGAAAGTGGTGCAGCACGTTCGACGTGTCGTACAGGATCGCGACGCCGGCAAAGCCAACCATCGCGACCGAGAAGTAAGTCCCGAGCTGGAAGCCGAACAAGAAGCCCGCGCCGATCATGACGATCGCGAGGACGAAGCCCCACTTGAGAACACCGCCGAGAAAGCTGAAGTCCTTGCGAGTCGAGAACGCCACCATCGTCAAGCCCACGAAGCCCATGATCGTGACCAGCGCGGCACTCTGGATCGCGCCGGGCGCATAAGCGTTCGCGACATACAGAAGGGGCACGAAGATGAGTGCCTCCGCGAGCACGAAACCGGCGAGCGCGGCGTACTGCGTGGCCGGGCTCTTCGCGGTGAACGCGGCGCGGCTCGCCGCCCAGCTCGCCAGCATGAACGCTCCCATGATGAACAGCCAGTTGACGCTCAGCATGCTGCGAGCAATGGTCTCCGCCATGCCGCTCGAGAAGAGAAAGACCTCGATCGCAGTGAATCCTCCGATCGCGCCCAAAAGATGCGTGTACGTGCGAGTAATGAACGCGGCGCGCCGGTTGGTATCGAGCGCCGAAACCGGCATCGTCATCGCTTGCTCTGGATACATGGCCTAAATCTCCTTTGTCACTAAATTCTAGCGCATCCGGGCTGTGGGTGCTGAAAGCTCAGACGTCGACGAGCCGCAGCACGTATTCAGGTGCGATGCCCTCGTCGTCGTGTTTCACATAGAGATAGATATCCTCTGCATCCGCGCCCACCTGCGACAAGAGCCGGCGCGCGGAGGCGAGCTCCCCGGCGTCGTACGGAGGCTCCTTGCGTAGCCGTACATAGACGAAGGGTGCCGTCTGCACGATCTCGTTCGCGTCGATCTCGAGCTCAGCGGCGCACAGCGCAACACCGGCCCGTTTCAAGCAGCGGATGACCTCGGAATCGTTCCAGGACTCATGGCGAAACTCGATCGCGAAGCGGTGACCCGGCGGCAGCTCGGAGACGAAGCTCTCGAGTCGCTCCATATCGCGTTTGAAGAACGGTGGCAGCTGGAAGAGGACGACACCGAGACGTGGCCCGAGCGGCATGAGTCGCTCGAGAAAGTCTTCGACCGACTGCCGGACGTTTTTGAGCCGATAGCGATGGGTGACGCTTTGATGCATCTTGAACGAGAGCCTGAAGCTCTCGGGAGTCGCCTCCGCCCAGCGCTCCGAAAGCTCGAGACGCGGAAAGCGACGAAACGTGTGGTTCACCTCCACACTGTTCAGCCGGCTCGCATAATAGGAGAGAAAGTCGGAGGCCTTGGTTTTCGGCGGATAGAAGCCGCCGACCCACTCCTTGAACGAATAGCCGGAGCACCCCGCGTAGATCACGTGAGCACGCGCACCCAGCGGAATCCGAAATCGGCGTAGTGAAACGCCGGCGGCAGGCTACTCCGGCCGGCGCAAGGGGTAACGACGACTTGATGGCGCCATGAGCCGCCGCGCGCCGCTCGTCGCGCCGTGCCGAAAGCGCAGGGATTGGCCGCCGGTGAATCTTTGTAGAAGTCGGGACGATAGGCATCTAGACACCACTCGTGCACCGTATCGGCGAGGTTGAACACGCCGTAGCCGTTGGCAGACGTCGACGCCACCCGTTCAGGGCCATCGAGCGGACCATCGGTACGGGAATGTCCGCCACCGGCGGCATCATTCCCCCATGGGAACACGAGACGCTCGGCGCCACCCCGAGTCGCCTTCTCTCGCTCGGCTTCGGTCGGAAGGCGCAACATGAGACCACTCGTCGCCGAGAGCCACTCGCAGTAGGCCCGTGCTTCGTCCCAGTTCACGCCGACGACGGGTTGGTCGGGAGCTCGAAATGAGGGCTCGTCGAACCAGCGCGGGGGCTCGCGCCCGGTCACGTCGAGATAATGGCGATAGGCTTCGTTCGTGACGGGCGTGAGCGCCATTTCGAACACGTCGACATCCACTGAGTGGATCGGCTCTTCGTCGTCACGCCGACCGGTCGCGCCCATGAGAAAGCGGCCGCCGGGGATCAAGGCCCGCTCGAGCACGGCGGTGTTCTCCGACTAGCCCACTAGCTCTTGAACAAACTATGGAACGCGTCGCGTGCGTCTTCTGCCGTGTTCGCGCGGCGTCCGGTGGCATCCAAAGATTGGACGGGCCGGAAGATCGCGCAGTCGTTCGCGGACCACTTGTCTGGGATCCGAGCCTCGATCTTTTCACGGCATTGAAAGCGCGCATCCGGATCGAAGTGCTTGCAATGCCGACACGAGTGGAGAGGCGTCTCGCACTTCGCGCAGGTCGTCGATCGATTGATCTCGAGCTGGCTCGTCGGAACCTGGTGACCGCATTTCGCACACCGAGTGACGATGATGGTCTCGCGGTCGATCGCATGACGCAACGATCGCGTTTGTTCTCGGTTACCCAGATCCGGCGGTCGCTCCTCCCGCTGCTCGCGCTCACGATCACGCTCGCGGCGGCTATCACGATAGTCGTTGTCCTGATAACCTCGTTGACGATACTTCATTGAGGCTTGCCTCACTCGAATCGTTGCGGAGCAATATCCGCAAACGTTCGCGGAACTAGAGACGAAAAAAATCGTTCAGGGGGTGAGAGCCTTTGCGACCCCGAGGCCTCACTACGGGATCGTAGTCAATCCCAAGATAGCATGTTTTGTCAAGGTAATTCTACTAGACCGCAGCGAGCGCGTCCTCGAGGTCGGCGACCAAATCTTCCGGCTCCTCCGTCCCCAAGGCCAAGCGCACGAGGCCGTCGCGTATGCCCGCCTTCTCCCGCTCTTCGGGCGGAAGCATCGCGTGTGACGTCAGGCACGGGATGGACAGGAGCGATTCCACCCCGCCCAGGCTGGGAGCGACGCGAAACAGAGAGACGGCGTTCGAAAAGCGCTTGGCCTCTTCGAGTCCACCCTTGACTTCGAAGCTCACGACGCCGCCGCCACCTTTCATCTGGCGCTTCGCGAGCTCGTGCTGCGGATGAGAGTCGAGCATCGGATGGTGGACCGCCTGAACTTTGTCGTGACCCGACAAGAACCGGGACACCACAAGTGCGTTCTCATTGTGCCGCTGCATGCGTAATCCAAGCGATTGCATCCCGCGGGTCAGCAGATAGCTCGCGTGCGGGTCGAGGTTGCCACCGAGCACCCGGGTAAAAGACTTCACCCGGTCGATGAAAGCGGTCGTTCCCGCGACGGCGCCCGCGAGCAAATCGGAATGGCCCCCGAGATATTTCGTGGCGGAATGTAGGACGCCATCGATGCCGAGCTCATGCGGTCGCGTGTTCAAAGGCGACGCGAAAGTGGAATCGATGAGCGACACGATACCCTTGGACTTCGCCGAAGACGCGATCCTCTCGATGTCCACGAGCTTGAGCGTCGGGTTCGTGGGCGATTCGACGTAGACCACACGCGTGGTGTCTTTTATCGCGCTCTCGAAACCGTCCGGCGACTCCGCGTTGAACCAGCTCACTTCGACGCCGTAGCGCGGGAGCATCTCGTACGCGAATCGATGCGCGCCGCCGTATATCTCACGCTGAAAGATCGCATGGTCGCCCTGTTGCAGATGGGCCAGCAGAGTCGTCGTGATCGCAGACATTCCGGACGCGAACACGGCCGCTGACGCCGCTCCTTCGAGCTCGGCGATAGTGCGCTCGGTTCGTGTCAGCGTCGGGTTCCCGTAGCGTGTGTAGAACTTATCGCCGTGGGCTTTTTCGATCGCCACTTGCTCATCGACGTCGGACGCCTCGAACGTCGCGGACAGGTAGATCGGAGGAGCGACGGGCTCGTTCTTGCGTGGCCCCATGCTTCGAGCGTGGATGGCTTTCGTCGCCGGTTTCAGATTCTCTCTTTTCATGAAGTTCCTCTCGAGGCGGGCTTACGGTGTTTCGCGATTCTAGCCTGCCACATCCAAGAGCGTCGAACCTCCCGTCGACCGGCCCACTGATCTATGCTTGTCCAAACGCATGGTGACGCCAAGGTAGTCGACATGACTCGTATCGCAGAGCACTACGAGCTGATGGAAGCCGTAGGCCAAGGAGGCATGGGTGACGTCTTCCGTGGACGCGACACCGATAGCGGAGACATCGTCGCCATCAAGCGGCTGAAATCCGGACTCCGAGCGAGCGACCCCGCTTTTCTGGATCGCTTCATCCGTGAAGCCGAGATCTTGCAGCGCCTCGACCATCCCAACATCGTCAAGATCCTCGCCGTCGACGAAGTCGAAGGCGAACACTACTTCGTCATGGAGTTTCTCCCCGAGTCACTCGCGGATCGGCTGGCCAAAGAAGGTCGACTCTCGCCCAACGAGGCGATGGCTCTCGGACTCGAGCTCGCGGACGCGCTCACACGTGCCCACCACTTAGGCGTCGTCCACCGAGATATCAAGCCGGCCAACGTCCTCGTTTCAGAGGATGGCACACCTCGCCTCAGCGATTTCGGGGCCGCTCAAACCGTCGGCTCGGATCTCACCGGAACCGGCGCCGTCGTGGGCACGATCGGATATGTCAGCCCCGAGTCGCTCGAAGGCCAAGCCCCGACGCCGCTCAACGACATCTGGGCGTTCGGCATCATGCTCTACGAGATCCTCGCCGGACGGCGCCCTTTCGCGGCGGCGGAGCCTGCCGCAGAGATGCTCTCTATTTTGAAGGCCCACCCGAAGGGGCTCGAAGAGCTCTGCCCGGAAGCACCGGTGGCACTCATCGACCTCATCCATCGTATGCTCGCGAAAAGGCCCGCCGAGCGCATTCCATCGATGCGTCAGGTCGGCGCCGATCTCGAACGCCTGCTGACCGGCTCCGACACGCCCGCGCCCACACACGAGAGCTTGGCATCAGCCCAGCCCACTGCCGAGATCTCGACCCCGATACGGAGACACAATCTTCCGACACAACCAACACCGTTCGTCGGGCGTGATCGTGAGCTCGATGCGATCGCCCAGCGGTTGAGGCAGGACGGACTCAGGATACTCACCGTTCTCGGCGCGGGGGGCATCGGTAAGTCGCGCCTGGTCCTCGAGGTCGCCAAAGGGCAGCTCGACCACTTTCCCGACGGCGTGTTTCACGTCGCTTTGGTGGCAGCGAGCGATCCTGCGTTGGTCATTGCGAGGATCGCCGACGCCGTCTCCTTCTCTTTTTCCGGCCCGGAGTCACCGCGGCAACAGCTTCTCGGATACCTCGAGAACAGGAGAGTCTTGCTGGTCCTGGACGGCGCCGAGCACGCGCATGACACCGCGCCGATTCTATCGGAGATGGTCGAGAGAGCTCGCGGTGTCGTCCTACTCGTCGCCTCGCGGGAACGACTCAACGTCCGGGCCGAAGCGATCTTCGTTTGCGGCGGGATGGACGTTCCTACAGCCCACGACCTCGACGTGGCGTTGCACTCCGGGGCCGTGTCCCTGTTCGTGGCCAGCGCGAAGCGGGCACGGCCCGAGTTCGAGATCGAGCAGAGCGCACTCTCGTCGATCGTGCGCATCTGTGACCGAGTGCAGGGGATGCCGCTCGCCATCGAGCTCGCCGCGGCGTGGATAGAAATGCTCGAGCCGACGGAGATACTCGACGAGATCGACAGAAGTCTCGATTTTCTCTCGACCGAGCTGCGAGACGTACCCGAACGACACCGTAGCGTGCGCGCAGCTTTTGAATCGTCCTGGACTTCGTTGGATGCTGACGAAAGGCACGCGATGACGCTGCTCGCCGTCTTTCGCGGAGGATTCGACCGAGAGGCCGCCCAGGCCGTCTCGGACGCTTCTCTCAGAACTCTGTCTCGCCTCGTGAACAAGTCGCTGATCAAGAGGCACGCGACCGGCCGCTACGAGCAGCACGAGCTTCTCCGCCAGAACGCGTTCGAGAAACTGGACGCGGAGAGCGCCGGCATCGCCCAAAAGAGCCACTGCGACTACTACGGGAGTTTCACGGCCCGGTTCGAGAGACACCTCAAAGGCGCCCGACAAAAAGAGGCGCTCGAAAGCATGGGGAGGGAGTTCGAGAACATCCGTGCTGCCTGGGATTGGGCGGTGAAGCACAGAGCCGTCGATGAGCTCGAGCCTCTCATCGAGAGTCTGTACCGCTTCTTCGATATGCGAAGTCGCTTCTCCGAGGGCGAAGCGTTGTTCGCCGAGGGCGCGAACGCATTGTCGACCGACGCGCCCGAGCTCTTCTTGTCCCGGGTCCGTGCTCGAGGGGCTTTGTTCACTCTCCGTCTGGGTCGCTACCGCGAGGCGAGGCAGCAGCTCGAAACGAGCCTCGAGAAGCTGCGCATACTCAACGCTCGCGGGGAGGTGGCATTCTGCTTGCACAACCTCGCGGACGTCGCGAGCGTGCTAGGAGAGTTCGAGAAGAGCCGCGCCTTGTCTCGAGAAGGCCTCGAAGTATCACGATCGATCGAAGATCGGGCCGGGATCGCCACGGCCCTGAACAATCTCGGTGTCGCGGCATACCACAGTAAGGATCTCGAGGATGCCGAGCGCTGTTATCGCGAGAGCCTAGAGATCTCACGAGAGATCGGAGATGCCTGGGGTACGACGTTCGCCCTCAACAACCTGGGTGTGCTCGCGCACGAGCTCGCTCGCTACGAGGAGGCGCGTGGGCTCTATGGTGAGACTCTGCTGCTGTGCGAGGAGATGGGTGACGCGCACGGTGCGGCCGCCGCTCGCATCAACCTCGCCGAAGTACATCAAGCGCTCGGGCAAACCGAGCTCGCCCGAGCGTCCTTGACGGACGGCCTGGAGATGGCGCGCAGGCTTGGCGACAAGTGGAGCGTCACCGCCGCGCTCACCAACCTGGGTAAGCTGCAGCGAGACACGGGAGCCCTCGATGACGCCCGTACGGCCCTGGAAGAAGCGATACGCACCGCACGCGCGATCTCGGCAGGAGCTCTGGAGGTCGAGTCCGCAGAGGCACTCGTCAACGTGCTGGCGCTCACCGGGCAGAGCTCGGAAGCGCTCGCACTCCTTTCGCGAGCAGAAGCTCACCCGTCGGCCGACACGGCAGCGCGAGCGCGCTTGACCCAGCTGCGTACGGAGTTAGAATCGACGCAGTAGTTCGAAGGGAGAACGACCATGGCCAAGATTCTTCGCTGCAAGCACATCGGACCGGACACCCAATGCGAGTTCGAGGCAAAAGCCGAGACCGAAGACGGGATTCTCTCGCAAGTGGCAGAACATGCCGCCACAGCGCACTCGATCACGGAGGTAACGCCCGAGCTCGTCGCGAAAGCGCGAGAGAACATCAGCGACGAGTAGTCGCGTCCGGCTGACAGGACGGGCAGTAGTAAGTCGATCGTCCCCCCTGGACGATGCGGCCGATCTTTGAATGACATTTCGGACAGGGCTCTCCCAGATGCCCATAGATCCGGAATCGATTCTCGCCGCCCTGTTGCAAGTAGCGCAACTTCCCATCGCGAGAGCGCTTCAGCTCGCCGCGAAGCTCTTGTCGGATCGCGGCCGCGAGCGCTCGCGTTTGGTCGATGGACAGTTCCGATGCCGGGAGCACCGGATGGATCCCGGCGAGAAACAGCGCCTCCGCGGCGTGGATATTTCCGATGCCGGCGATCTTGTGCTGGTCCAGGAGAAAGATCTTTATCGGACGCTTCGACCTCGAGGTCAGAGCGTGCAACCGCGTGGCCGTGAACGCACGGGTCAACGGCTCGACTCCCAGCGCGTCGAGCCTCTTTTGCTCCTTGTCGAGCACGAGGCGAAACTCGCCGAGCCGGCGCGTGTCGAGAAACGCCACTCGTTCCTCTCGCGAGAGGGACAACACCGCCCGCGAGAACTTGGGAAGCGGAGCGTCCTTGCCAACGCGCTCAAAGGCGCCGGTCATGCCCAAATGAACGAGGACCGCAGGACGTCTCGCTCCGAGGTCGAACAAGAGGAATTTGCCACGTCGGCCCACCGCTCCGATCGTCGCGCCTTCGAGAGCCTTCTCGACCTTGGCACGGCTCTGGCCGCCGCGAAGGATGGGGTCGGGAACGCTCGCCTTTCGGATCTTGCGGCCGCCGAGCCAACCTTCCAAAGTCTCACGCCAGATCTCGACTTCAGGAAGCTCAGGCATTTCTGACTACCCCAGCGAGCTCCTGCCAATGTTGCAACATCTGCTCATAGCTGAAATGCGCATTCCGCCCACTAGGATTGGGTAGCACGAAGAGCTGACTGTCTCCAATTGTCTCGGGGCGAAGCCCGCACGGGATCGTGCGCGGGGCGCGTTCCCGGGAAAGCACCGGCCAGAACTCGCGAAACACGGTCACACCGACGAAACCGACGAATCGAGGCCTGAGGCGGACAATCTTGTCCGAGAGCTCACGTCGGCCTCTTGCATAGTCTCCCGCTTTCAAATCCGAGCTCGAAGCACTCGCGCAGGAAACGATGTTCGTCAAGCCGACCCCGTAATCGACGAGCTGGTGGTCTTGTCGATAGCTCAACTTTTCGGGCGTGAGCCCGCAATCGGCGAGGAGCGGCCAGAATCGATTGCCAGGACCGGCGAAGTGGTGCCCCTTTTCCTCGGAGCGAAGACCGGGGTTGATACCGACGAGCACGATGTCGAGACCCGGACACAGATAGTCGGGGAGCACATCCGACGATAACGTATCCGGCGAGCCGATTGCGACGCGCCGTCCGGTGTGGCACAAATAGTGTTCTAACTTCAGGGAGAAACAGTTTGAAACGCTTGTTTTTGCTAATCGTCGCGAGCGGTCTCGCACTCTCCGCCATGACCGTGGATGTGTCGGCCGCGGATCGGCCGCAGCGAAACTACTACGTCTATGTATGCGCGGAATCGGACGACACCGTGCACAAGCTGCGTTTCGGCCCGAGCGGTTTCGAAGAAGTGAAGAAGATCACCGTTGGCGCTTTTCCCGCCGAGACCGAGGGCCCCCACGGCATCAACATCTCACCGGACGGGAAGTACTGGTTCTTGTCGATCGCGCATGGGATGCCGTTCGGCAGTGTCCACAAATACGATACGAAAGACGACGAATGGCTCGCCGACGTCACCGTCGGCATGTTCCCGGCGACGATGTCGATCTCCCCCGCCACCGGCCTTCTCTACGTCGTGAACTTCAACCTGCACGGCGACATGGAGCCTTCGAGCATTTCCGTCGTCGAGACGAGTACCATGATCGAGGTCGCCCGCGTCGATACCGGGATCATGCCGCATGGGGCACGCGTGAACGGCAAGGGAACAAGGCTCTACTCCGTCAACATGATGGGCGATAACCTCATCGAGCTCGATACATTCAAGTTCGAGGTGCCCCGCACCCTCTCGTTGATGGAAGACGGCGTCGACAACCTGCAGCGCATGTCCCATATGGTCAAGCCAACATGGGCGACCGCGCCCACGGAAGATGGGCGTGTCTACGTCGCGGGAAACGGCAACCACATTATTTATGAAGTCGACGTCGACGCATGGAAAGTCTCGAACAAGCTCGTTGTGGGCGACGGCATGGCGCCCTACAACCTCGACGTCACCTCCGACGGCAACGTCCTGGTCGCGACATACAAATCAGGGGCCCATGTCGGGATCTGGGATCTCGAAATGGGTGAGGAGCTCGCCCGCATCAAGACGACCCGACGCGTGCCGCACGGCGTCGCCGTCTCGGACGACGACAAGTACGCCTTCGTCACCCTCGAGGGTGTGGGCGGCGAGCCGGGTACCGTCGAAGTCTACGACTTAGCCGCGCGTGAGCGCGTCGCCGTTGCCGACGTCGGAAAACAGGCCGGCGGGATCATTTTCTGGAAGGGAGAACCATGAGACACGCTATTTTCGCGCTCTTTCTACTCGTCGCCGCGACCGGTTTCGCTCAAGAGGAAGAGGCTGCCGGGCCCGAGATTACAGAGCTCGTCATCGAGCCGTCGGAGCTGACTCTCGAGGTCGGAGAGAAGGCGACGCTGGTCGCGACGGTCAAGGACGACGACGGCAACACCGTCGAGCGCCCCGTCGTTTTCTACTCGAGACGGCGCCGCAGCGTGGGCGTGAACCCGGCCGGCATCGCAGAAGCGTTCCGTCCCGGTGAACATCTCCTCATCGCCATGGTTCCCAAGGATCCGGAAGATCTCAATCGCCGCGCGGAAGCGCTGTTGACGGTTGAGATCCCGGTGACGGTGCCGAACCCGCCGGCTGCCACGGTGGAGCTCATCGAGCTTCCGGCACACTTCTACGCCGGTACGGCGATACCGGTGCGCACCAAAGTCACCGACACTTCCGGGGCGGTCCGACCGGACGTCGAGGTCCGGTTCGAGACCAGCGACGAGAGCATCGCGAGCCTCGACGAGATCGGAGCCCTGAAGTTCGGAGCCCCCGGACGCGTGACGATCACCGCGCACGCGGAGTCCGTAAGCGGGGCCGTCGAGATCGACGTCGCCGCGAATCCGGTCGTGACATTCGAGCTCGTCAGCGACAAGACAGAGATCCGCACCGGAGACGTCGTCTTCTTCGAGACGAAGGTGCTCGACGCGAGCGGAAGTGCGGTCGCCGACTTCCCCGTTCGCTTCGCGACGTCCGCACGGCCCGCCATTGGCATCGTTGCGCCGGGCGCGATCGGACAGATCGACGAGGAAGGCGCCTTCGTCGCCGAGAGACCAGGCCTCCACACGGTCGTCGCCATCGCCGGCTCTCACACCGCGACGACCACCCTCGACGTCCGCGAGCGCAATATCCGCAAGGAGGTCGAGGTCGTCGGACAAGGCCCGGTTCGCGACCGACACACATCCGACCTGTGGGTCTGGGAAGCGCCGAACGGCCGCGATTACGCCATCACCGGCACCTGGGGCGCGGACGGACACGCCTATTTCTGGGACGTCACCGACCCCTCGACCATCCAGCTCGTCGACACGGTCCGGGTCGACGCCCGCACCGTCAACGACGTGAAGGTATCCGAGGACGGACGGACCGCGATCATCAGCCGCGAAGGCGCTTCGAATCGGAAGAACGGGCTCGTGATCTTGGACGTCAGCAACCCGACCGACGGCGTGCGCGTCCTCTCTCGTTACGACGATCAGCTCAACGGCGGCGTCCACAACGTATTCATCGCGGAGGACCACGTCTATGCGCTGTCGAACGGACGTCGCTTCGATGTCGTCAGCGTGGAGGATCCGTCGAACCCCTATCGCGTCGGCCGCTTCGAGCTCGACACACCCGGCCACGGCATCCATGACGTGTGGGTCGTCGACGGGATCGCCTACTCGTCCAACTGGCACGACGGCGTCGTCGCGATCGACGTCGGCGGTGGCGACCAGGGCGGCGCCCCCAACAATCCGGTCATGCTCGGAAGCCAGACCCATCCGAGCGGCTGGAACCACGCGGCCTTTCCCTACAAGAGCCAGTCGACGGGCAAGTTCTTGACCTTCGCCGGCGACGAAGCATTCCCTTACCCCAAGGACGATCGGGAGGGCGCCCCGGAACGCGCCGCCGGCTGGATCCATATCGCGGAGTGGAACAACGGTTGGGACGAGCCCGTGGAGGTCGCGCGCTATCAAGTCCCGGAAGCCGGCACGCACAACTTGTGGATCGAGGACGACATCCTTTACGTGGCCTATTACAACGGCGGGCTTCGCATCGTCGACGTGTCCGGCGAGCTTCGCGGCGACCTCTACAAACAAGGCCGTGAGATCGCGTTCTGGCATCCCTACGATCCCGAGAGCTTCATCCCCAACGCGCCCTTCGTCTGGGGACCGCAGCCGTACAAAGGCCACATCTTCGTCGCCGACCACAACTCCGGTTTATGGGCGGTGAAGCTCGTCGAGCCCGAAGAGCGTTTCATGGGAGAGCCAACGCACTAGTAGCCAAAAACGGCTGGAAAAAGCCGCGGAGGCACCTCTGCGAGTGATTGCGAGTAGTTATTGGCGGTCGGGGACCGATTTACCTTGATCCCGAGACCTCCTCTCCGCAATCAATAGAGGAGTGAAATGCGCGTCAGGATCAATCATCACCGCCTCGCGGAGGAGCTCTCGAAGAGCCCTTCGTCGCTCAATCGATGGGCCCAACGTTTGGGGCTCAGTAGCGGCCACCTTTCCGATCTGGTCAACGGGAAGAGGCTCTACCCGACCGCCAGAACTCGCGACAAGCTTCTCGATGGTCTCGGGCTTCCCTTCGAGAGCTTGTTCGAGATCGAGACCAAGGGTAAGAGACGCCGGAACAAAGAGCCGACCCTCTTCCGCGACGGTTCTCTCGATCAGCCTAGAGTCAGCAGCAGGCGGCGAGGAGGCGACGTGTTAGGGCTAGCACGTGACCTACGAGTGAGCCTACGCGCCCTCGTGCGAAGCCCGGCGTTCTCTCTCGCGGCGTTACTCACTCTTGCAGTGGGTATCGCGTCGAATACCGCCCTGTTCAGCATCGTCGATTCGATCTTGTGGAAGCCCTACCCCTACGTCGACAGTGAGCGGCTCGTCGTCGTGCATTCGACTCTCGAGCGGCGCGGAAACCGACAATCGAATCTCTCGTTTCCCGACGCGATGGACGTTCGCGAGCAGTCGGATCTGCTCGACGGGCTGGCTGCCTGGGATTGGGAGCCCTACAACCTCGCCACCGGGGAGGAGCCGCGTCGGGTCGGCGGCACACGCGTCTCTGCGGGTTTCTTCGAAGTACTGGGCGTCTCGCCACTCGTGGGCCGAGCGTTCCTGCCGGAGGACGACCGCCCGGGCGCCGAGCCGGTGGTGATACTCACCGAAGGTCTATGGAAGAGTGCGTTCGCCGGCAATCCCGACGTCGTCGGCACCAGTGTATCCATCAACGCCAGGACGACCACCGTTATCGGCGTCATGCCGCGTGCTGCTGAATATCCCGATCAGACGGCACTTTGGGTTCCTCTCGCATTCGATGAGACCATCGCGCCGAGAGGCGTCAACTTTCTCGGCACGGTCGGTCGATTGAAGCCCAACGTCGAGCTGCAATCGCTCGACACAGAGCTTCGGTCGATCGCTCTTCGGCTGCAAGAGGCTTATCCGGACACGAACGACGGGCGAAGCCTCGGTGCCATGACGCTTCGTCAAGCGCTGACGGGCGACATCCAGACGCTATCGATCGCTCTATTGGGCGTCGTTACATTCGTCCTGTTGATCGTCTGCGCGAACATCGCGAACTTGCTGCTCTCCCGAGGCGTGACCCGCGAGCGCGAGATCGCGGTGCGACGCGCGATGGGCGCGAGCGGAACGCGACTGGCGCAAGGGCTCTTATGCGAAAGCGTCGTGCTCGCGACCGCCGGAGGTCTCATCGGGTTCGGCCTTGGAGCCGTGGCGATCGACCAGATCCTGCGGCTCATCGAGGTCGAGATCCCGCCGTGGATTCAGGTTTCGCTCGACGGGCGCGTCATGCTCTATACGGTTGGCGTGACGACCGCGGCAACGATTCTCTTCAGCCTGGTCCCCGTCCTCCAGGCACTGCGGCAGAGCGTGTCCGGCTCCATGGAGCAAAGCGGACAACGCTTTGGTACGGCGCTCCGCGGGCGAAAGCTAAGAGGCGCTTTGGTCGTGTCCGAAGTCGCTCTTTCGCTCGTTCTTCTCGTCGGAGCCGGCCTCATGCTCCAAAGCGTGATGGTCATGAGCGCCGTCGAGCCTGGGTTCGAGTCACGAGGCGCGCTCGCGGTCGGACTCGACCTCCTCGCGCACAAGGACAAGGAGCCCGAGGAGCGCGCCCTTCTCTTTGAGAGCTTCATCGAGCGGTTCGAAGCGATCCCAGGCGTTGAGTCCGTCGGAGCCATCAACATGTTCCCTCTCCGAAGACGCTCGAACTCCGCCGGTGTCACCGCGGAAGGCCAAGGCCCGGAAGAGGCGGAGCAAAACCTCGAGCCGCAGTTCGCCGCCGCTACTCCCGGCTATTTTCAGGCGATGGGGATTCCGCTGTTGCAAGGTGAGCGATGGGACCACACGCTCGAGAGCGTCGGAGCCTCGAACGTCATCGTGAGCCGGCGACTCGCCGACGCGCTTTGGCCCGGGGTCAACCCGATCGGGCGACGCCTCAAACTTGGCTCGTTCGATTCCGAGCGCGAGTGGATGACCGTGAAAGGCGTCGTCGGAGACATCGTGCATCACGGCATGGACCGTGAGCGCGCCGCGCACCTATACGTGCCATACGAGCGCCAGGCTCCGACTCGAATGACGGCCGTCATCCGTACCGCCGGCGCCGTTCCTCCCGAAGAGATCGCGCCGGCGATCCGCGAAGCGGCCCGGCTCGTCGACCCCCATCAGCCCATCCACGATGTTGCGAGCGTTTCTTCCGTCGTCGATTTATCGATGTGGCAGTGGCGGTTCTTCGGCTCGCTCTTCTGGTGGTTCGGCGGCACCGCGCTCGTGCTCGCGCTCATCGGTATCTACGGTGTCATGTCGTATACCGTGAGCCAGCGCCGTCGAGAGGTTGGACTTCGGATGGCGCTCGGCGCGCGCGAGCGCGACGTCGTCGGGATGGTGCTGCGCCAGGGTGGCTCTCTCGTGCTCACCGGTGTGCTTTGCGGGCTGCCACTCGCCGGGGTGCTCGGAGCGGTGCTCGCAGGAGCCCTCTTCGAAGTGCAGCCGTTCGAGCCTTTGATGCTCGCCGGCGTCAGCATTCTTCTCGTCGTGGTCTCGCTGGCGGCGGTTTTCGTACCCGCTCGGCGAGCCGCGCTCGTCGATCCCGCCGCGACGCTGCGGACGGAATAGCACGTCGCTTCCCCAAGGCGGTCGACCCGGAACTTGAACGGGTCGCGAAACTGCGCCATGCTCGCAGGCGACTGAGATCCCGATTCGAAGGAGTTTCCGGTGAAAACCATTTCCTATATTTCTATCTTGCTACTGATGTTTGGATGCGCCGCTGAAGAGACCCCGCCGGCCGAGACCGAGGCGGAGGCCGAGATGGCCGCCACAACGCTGTCGTTGGTGGATGCCCTGACGTTTCATGCGTCTTTCGACACTGGTCCCGATGCCGACTTCGCGCGAGGCGACAAGACGCTCTACACCGCGGCGTCCTATGACGAGCAGGCGTCGGCGACGGCCGGGATCGGTAATCCGGACGTGAGCTTGAACAACGCGTCGGGTCGCTTCGGCGGATCGCTCACTTTCGGCGCCAAGAACACGCAGGCGATCTTCTTCAAAGCTGCGGACAACGTCGCCTACTCGCCGTCGGGCTGGTCGGGAACGGCGTCCTTCTGGCTGAGCCTCGATCCCGCCGTCGACTTGGAGCCGGGCTTTTGCGACCCGATCCAGCTTACCGACTCGAGCTACAACGATGCCGCGGTGTGGGTCGACTTCACCGGCGAGAACCCACGGCAGTTTCGACTGGGCGTGTTCGGAGACCTCCACGCGTGGAACCCGGACGAGCTCGCGTCGCAAGATTTCCCGTTCTTCGGTGAGCGCCTCGTCGTCGTCGAGCCGCATCCGTTCGAAGCCGGCGCGTGGACCCATGTCGTGATCACCTATTCCGGTCTCGGTGCCGAAGGCGGAAGCGCGAACCTCTACATCGACGGTGTCGCCCAGCCCAAGACCGCTTCCGGTATCGCTGAGCCGTTCACGTGGGACGAGGCCGGCAGTATCCGCCTCGGCATCAACTATGTCGGCGGTTATGACGAGCTGGCCTTGTTCGACCGAGCTCTGAGTGCTGCGGAAGTCGGCGAGCTTCACGCTCTCGAACGAGGCGTCACCGAGCTGTACTGAGATTAGCGCGTGTCGGCACTTCTCGTTCTCGTGCTCCTGACGGTCGCGGAGCGCAGCGTCGAGCAAGCGCTCGACGATCCGTCGGTCGTGGAGGCCATGGCCTACGTCGACGCGCATCAGACGGACGCGGCCGAGTTCCTAGCCGAGATAGGCGCCATCCGATCGCCTTCCGGCGAGGAGCACGCTCGTGCTGAGCGCGTCGCCGAGCGCATGCGCGCGATTGGCTTGAAGAATGTTCGCGTCGATGCGACTCCGAACGCGGTCGGTGTCATCCCGGGAAGCTCGGGCCACGCGCTCGTGTTCGTCGGCACGCTCGACGACCTCGCGCCCGTCGCGGAGCATCAGCTCGTCGTTGGCACGCCCAAGGTGGATGGCGACCGCGTCGTCGGTCCCGGTACTCATACGTCTTCCACGACGGTGGCGATGCTGACGGCGGCGGAAGCTCTCGTCGCGTCTGGGTTCACTCCTGAGCACGACCTCGTCTTCGCGGGGGTCGCACAGGAAGAGACCGGCCTCGTCGGCATGAAGAACTTGTACGAAGAGCTAGGCGAGCGCGCCATCGCCTATGTCGATGTGCTTGGCGATGGTCGCCGCATCAGCTACGGAGCGATCGCGATCCACTGGTGGAGAGTCCTCGGTGAAGGGCCTCCCGGACACTCGCTTCGTGGCGGGCTCCCGAATGTAAATCGTGGGTTGGCGCGGGCGATGGATGCGATCTTCGCACTCCCCCACCCCGAGCGGGAGGCCGAGTCCCGGACGGTCATCAACATCTCCATGGTCCGCAGCGGCGAGGTGTTCAACCACAAGCCGGACAATGGTTGGTTCTCGCTCGACATCCGCTCACTCGACGGAGGAGTCGTCGAAGACATCGAGGCCGAGGTGCAGAAGATCCTGGCGCGGGTCGGAGCTGAGACAAAGACGTCGCTCACGATGGAGCCGTTTCAGCTCACACCCGGAGGTCAGATTCCGGGAGCTCGCGAGTCCACGCTCGTGACGACCTCGGAAGCCATCTCGCGCCACCTCGGATTCGAGCCGGCGCTTAGCAACCGCGGCTCGTCGAACTTGAACGTCGCTATCGGCAATGGCACACCGGCCATCGGACTCGGCGGACGAAGAGGCGAGGACCGGGCGAAGCCGTCAGAATGGGCCTCCATCCCCGCAATGATGGACACCGCGCGACACGTCCTGCTGCTCGCCGTGACGGTCGGCGGAGCTCAGGGGAACTAGGTATCACGGGACATCCCAGCCCTCTCCGACGGCTATAATGGAGCGGTGCAAACTCTCACCGAAGAGCAACGAAGCCGGTGGGTGCAGCAATGGAAGAACGCTTCTGAGGCGTTGGCGGCACAGCGAGCCATCGAGCTCCGGTCGATGACGACGTCCGAAGCGTGGGACGCGACCGAGTCTCTGCTCAGCTTTCCCGTCACGACACCGCTCGGACCGGAGCGGGAGACCAGCTCCGGCCTCGTCGTGCTGCAGCGCTATCTTCTGCAGCTTGGCCACCCGTGAATCCCATCTTCGAAGCCGCCCTTCAGGTTCAAGAATTCTGCACGGACGAGGACTGGGAAGCTTGCATCATTGGAGCGCTCGCGGTGCACCGATGGGGCGAGCCGCGGCTAACACGTGACGTCGATCTCACCGTAATCACTGAGTTCGGCTCCGAGGAGCGCTGGATCGAACCTCTCCTCGCACGGTTCGAAGCGCGACGTCCCGACGCGATGGCGTTCGCAATCGAGAACCGGGTTCTGCTTCTGCGCGCCGACAACTCAGTGCCGTTGGACATCGCGCTCGGAGCGCTGCCATTCGAGGAACGAATCGTCGAACGCTCGAGCTCATTTCGTTTCGCACCCGAGGTCGATCTTCGCACTTGCAGTGCGGAGGACCTCATCGTCCTCAAAGCATTCGCCAATCGTGAAAAGGACTGGCTCGATGTTACCGGGATCATTGCTCGCCAGACGGGGAAGCTCGACGTCTCGCTTGTCTGGAGGGAGATCGACCCACTCATCGATTTGAAAGAGGAGCCCGAGATTCGAGAAAGACTCCGTCTGATGCTTCCTTCGCCGGACGACGGCTAAGCGGCTCGGCATCGTCACTCTGACAGCTCGATTGCTTTTCTAGCTGTCACGCCGATAGAGTGCCTCGGTGGCACTCGATCCCGGAACGCGTCTAGGCCCCTACGAGGTCCTCGAGCCCATCGGGGCCGGAGGGATGGGAGAGGTCTACAAGGCGAAGGACAGCCGGCTCGAGCGGACGGTCGCGATCAAAGTGCTTCCCGATCGCCTCGCGGAGAACATCGAGCTGAAGCAGCGCTTCGAGCGCGAGGCCAAGGCGATCTCGCAGCTGAACCACCCGCATATCTGTACGCTGCACGATGTGGGAAATCAGGACGGCGTCGATTTCCTCGTCATGGAGCTCATCGACGGCGAGACGCTCGCCGATCGGCTCGAGCGCGGACCGCTCGCGACGACCGAGGCCGTCACAGCCGCGATCCAGATCGCGGCCGCCCTCGACGAGGCGCATCGTCACGGCATCGTGCACCGTGATCTGAAGCCGGGGAACATCGTCGTCACCGACTCCGGGCTGAAGCTCCTCGATTTCGGACTCGCGAAGCTCGCGTCGCCTTCCGTGAGTGGAGACTCGTCGCTTCAAACCGAGGCGAAGCCCATCACGAGCGAGGGCGCGATTCTCGGCACCTTCCAATACATGGCACCCGAGCAGCTCGAAGGCGAGGAGGCGGACGCTCGGACGGACCTCTTCGCGCTGGGGGTCGTTCTCTACGAGATGCTCACGGGCACCAAGGCTTTCGAGGGCAAGACGCAAGCGAGCCTCATCGCGGCGATCCTGGAGCGCGAGCCGGCGTCGGTGTCGTCGGTGCAGCCCTTGTCGCCCCGCTCGCTCGACCGCATCGTGTCGCGATGCCTGGCGAAGGACCCGGCACACCGCTGGGAGTCCGCCCGCGACGTCCGCGAAGTGCTGAGCTGGGTCGAAACGGACGCGGACGCTCGCGCGACGTCGAACAAAGACGTAGGCAAGGCGCCAACCGCTTGGCTACCTTGGGCGATCGCGGCCGCCGCTGTGATCGGTGCTACGGCCTTCTATGCGCTGAGTCCGGAGGAGAGCACCGAGCCGGAGCCCCTCGCGCATTTCACCCTGGACTTGCCGGAGGAGGCCTCCCTCACAACAAGCACCCCGTCGAGGGACCTCGCCGTTTCCCCGGACGGCGAGACCATCGCATATTCGGGGCAAGGAGCCCTCTTCGTTCGGCGGCTCGGGGACTTACAGGCCACGAGGCTCGGCGAGGGCGAAGGAGGAAGTCGCAGAGACCCGTTCTTCTCGCCCGACAACGAGTGGGTCGGGTATGTTCACCAGAACACGTTGAAGACGATCTCGGTGCGCGGAGGCCCGGCGACGAGCCTGTACGAGTTCCAAGGCGGGTCTCGCGGTACGAGCTGGGGCTCCAAGGGAACCATCGTTCTCGCCAACAACGACCCTACGACCGGACTTCTGCTCCTTCCGGATTCCGGAGGCGAGCCGGAAGTGCTCACCACACCCGACCCTTCCAAGGGAGAGAGAGCTCATCGGTGGCCCGAGTTTCTGCCGGATGGAGAGACGGTCTTGTTCGATATCGTCTCCACCTCAGACGGTGACACGACGGTAGCAGCGGTGTCGGTCGATACAGGCGAGCAAAAGGTCCTTCTTCCTGGCGGATCGAACGCGCGCTACGCCTCGTCCGGACACATCGTCTATGTCTCCGAGGGCGCCCTCCGGGCCGTGCGCTTCGATCCCGAGCGTCTCGAGCTCATCGGCAACCCGTTCCCCCTCACCGAGGCCATCACACAGAAAGGCAGGTTAGCTAGTGGAGCGGCGAATATCTCGATCTCGAACAACGGAACGCTCGTGTACAACCCGAATCCCACGTCAATCGTGCAACGTACACTGGCCTGGGTGGACCGCGACGGACGACTGACCCCGCTGCCCATCGCCGCCGGTGCGTACGGCGCGCCGAGCCTATCGCCCGACGGCAAGCACCTCGCGCTCTCCCTCTATGACGAGGACGGCAGAAACATCTGGGTGTACGACGTCGAGCGTGGGACTCTCGGAAAGCGTACGTTCGGAGGCATCAATCAGTTTCCGGTCTGGACACCCGACGGGGAAGAGATCCTTTACAGCGAAGGAGCCGGCTTTCGGAACCTGGCTCGACTGCGCGCCGACGGTTCGAGCGGCGGCCGGAGGATCGAGGTCGAGGGACTCGATCGGGGCATCCAGATTCCGACGTCTTGGTCGGACATCCACCGTGTGCTCCTCTTCCAGCATGGCAACGACATTTGGAAGCTCTCGCTCGACGACGAATCGATAGAGCCGTTCATCTCACGTGAGGTCGAGAATGATTCGGTGCGGGAGGCCCGATTCTCACCCGACCAGAATTTCGTCGCCTACCGCTCCAGAGAGACCGGCCGCGGCGAGGTCTACGTCGTCCCCTATCCCGGACCCGGAGGGAAGTGGCAGATCTCCACCGACGGCGGCGCTCAGCCGATGTGGGCGCACGGAGGGGGCGAGCTCTTCTACAAGAGCGGGGACCGTATGATGGCCGTCACCGTATCGACGGAGCCGACGTTCGAGGTCGGATCTCCGCGGGTGGTGTTCGAGTCGACGCTTCCCGAGCGCACCCCCGGCGATCCGGCGCGCTACGCGGTGAGTGCCGACGGCCAGAGATTTCTCATCACCGCCCCCGCACCCGGAGCCGACGACGGCGGCCCGGAGATCCACGTGATCCTGAACTGGTTTCAGGAGCTAGAGCGCCGCTCGCCCAACGGAAGCCAGTAAATAAGGGACACAATACTTATCTCGGTCCGAGGACGGGGAGATAAGTATTGTGTCCCTCTATCTTTTGAGCGGGACGAGACGTTCGAGCTCTTGAAACCAGTTGAGCACCACATGGATCTCGTCTTTTCGGCCTTCGTCGAGGCGACGCTGGAAGAGGAACCGCTCACCATCGGGATGGACATCCCAGCCCGCGGCGACCTCGATCGCAGGATCGTCGACCACGACGCGCGGCGGTCCGAGTCGTATGCCGTCCCCTCGCTCCACGTCCACGGAGAACAACCGATTGCCGTAGACATAGAAAAGCTCATCGCCCGTCGGGGACCAGCGCGGGTGAAACCCTCCGTCGGAGGACACGGGCCACCGACGCGTGGGCGCGGGAAACGTCGCGAGATGGACTTCCTCCCTGCCGGTCTCCATGGAAACGAAGGCCAGGAGCCCGCCGTCCGGTGAAAGCGCCGAATCGAACTCCGATACATCGTTATCGAGAAACGCCTCCGCAGCTCCTCCCTCGGCCGAAACGAGCGAGAGGTCCGCGACCGAGTCACCGTCGAAGAACGCGTCTCCTTCCCGGGAGCGGGAGACGATGATGCCGGAGCCGTCCGGGGTCCAGCCATCAGCCTTCGCAAAAGGGGCATCGGCAACGAGCTCCGGAGGCTCGTCCGCCACGAGGGCGCTCGTGAACACTCCCCACCGCTCGCTGTCGCCGGGAAGCTGGCGAGTGAACGCGATACGGGCGCCGTCCGGAGACCAGCTCGGTGCGAGTCCGTTCTCGGAGAATCGGAGAGGGGTTTGAGTGCCCCGGTCGACATCGTAAATAACGACGCCCGCGCCGCGGAAATAGCCCCGCATCCCCCAGTAGAACTGGATTGCGGTGTTATACGGACCCGGGACGAACGCAATCCGTCGACCGTCCGGTGAAATCCTGGAAAAGGTGAACATGCCCGACTCTTCGGTCGCATTCGAGTAGGCACCGCTCCGATCCCACCAAACGAGTCGTCGTTGTCGATCGCGGTCCGTCCGAGGAATGTATGCGAGAGTGCCATCGCTCGCGACGCTAAGCTGCGCGATCCCGCCCGGCTTTCGATCTACGTCGAGGATGGCGAGCTCGGGCTCGCCTATGACCCGAAGCGGGTCGAGATCGAAGGCCGCCACCAGCACGTCGTATCCACGCACGAACAGCAGATGCCCCGTCGGAATGTAGACCCCGCTATAGCCCTCTTCATCGAGAAGGACACGAAACTCTCCAGTCTCGAGATCGGCGACCGCGAGACGAGAATCTCGTAGGACTGCGCCCTGCGCGTTATCCGGTCCCCTCAGGGTGAACAGAACGCCGCGACGTCCAGGCAGCATCGTGGGCCAAAAGTGACCATTCGACATCGAAGGCTCGTTGAACGTGAACTGGGCGGGAGCCCCCCCGCGCGACGACAGCCGAAAGATTCCCTTGCTCAGTTGGGCCACGAGGATCGACTCGTCGCTCTCCCACGTCATACCCTGAAAAATCGGGGCCTCCATCAAACTCGTCACCGTGCCGCCCGCGACGAGCATCTTCTTGATCTGTCCTTCGGCAAAGAAAGCGAGCTGCCGGCCATCCGGGGAAAAAACCGGGTGGCGACCATCCCGGGTCCGCGGGAGCTTCACCGCCGTCACGGAGTCGAGGGGTCTCGAGAAGAGATAGTCCACGCCGTCCTCTTGTGCCGTGTAGACGAGCGTCGAGCCGTCCGGGGACACCGCGAGGTTGGTCCCGAGACCGACGGTGACGGCGTCCGTCGCCGCGACGAAACGTCGCAATGGGGCCGCGGGGTCACGGGACTCCGTTCGAGTCAAGAAACTCGCGCCTACGGCACCGACGACGACGGCCACGGCCGCGACGAGCCACAACTTGCGAGACGGAGCGGCCACGGGAGCCTCTCGCTCCTCCAGCAACAACCGAGCATCGCCGACGTCGCGCAGCCGCGTGGAGACATCTTTGTCCAAGCAACGTTCGACCAACGGGCGCGCTCGCAACGGTACTCGCGTCAAGTCGGGCTCGGTCTTCGTGATCGCGCCGATGATGTCCGCCACCGTCTCCCCGTCGAACCCACGCCCGCCCGTGAGCGACTCATACAAACAGCAACCGTACGCCCACACGTCCGTGCGCTTATCGACGGGCTTTCCGCGCGCCTGCTCCGGGCTCATGTACGGCGCCGTGCCGATGACGGTGCCGAGCGCCGTATCCTTCGTCCGTGTGGGTGAGTCCGACGACTCACTCTCGACCTCGTCATCACCAAGTGCTTTCGCAAGGCCGAAGTCGAGGATCTTCACCTTGTCGTCAGGGGTCACTTTGATGTTCGCAGGCTTCAGGTCTCGGTGGAGAACGCCCTGGTCGTGCGCCGCAGCCAGCCCGTCAGCGAGCTGCGCGAACAGCGGAAGCGCATCATCTAGAGAGAGCACTCCCAGCTCGTCGAGCGTCTTCCCCTCGACCAGCTCCATGACGAGAAACTTCTGTCCCTCGTTTTCCTCCAACCCGTGGAGCGTCGCGATGTTGGGATGGTTCAGAGAGCCGAGAAGCCGCGCCTCGCGGTCGAACCGGGCGATGCGCTCCGCGTTCTCGGAAAACTCGGGAGGTAGAACCTTGAGTGCGATGTCACGCTCGAGCTTGTTGTCGCGGGCACGGTAGACCTCGCCCATCCCGCCTTTGCCGACCGATTCGACGATCTCGTAGCTTCCAACGAGAGTCCCCGGCTCGAGCATCGCGTCGCTGAGATTAGCACAGGCGCGGACGCGATCGGACGCCCCCGTTTCGATACAATATGAGCTCATGGCCGAAACCGACAGGGAGCGAGCGCGGCTCGCACGGGCAGCACAACGCGGGGATTGGTCGGTATCCGTCTTCAAGCTCGGAGAAGAGCCTTCCGACAATCTGAGCCGTACCACAACCGCCGCGGAACGCTTGGGGATGATGTGGGGTTTGGCAACGGATGCGTGGGCGGCAAGTGGCCAGGCGGTTCCCGACTACGATCGTTCCAATCTGCCCTCCAAGATTTTTCGCCGGGGCGAGCAGCCTCCGGAGCACCGTGAGCCCGCGAATAGATAAAGGGACACAATACTTATCTCGGTCCGAGGACGGGGAGATAAGTATTGTGTCCCCTTATTTATTTCATGCCGGCGACTTGATTCGCCTGGGCGGCGTCGAGAGGCTTGCGGCAGTAGGCGCAGAATTTCCACGAAGGCTCGGCTCGGCCGCCACAGGACCCACAGGACTGGATGCTCGACAGTCCGCAGTGAGGGCAGCCGACGAAGTCGGACTCGAGCTGCATGCCGCAGCCCTTACACGGGATGCCGCCGGTCCGATCCGTCGCCAGAACCCGGATCACCTCTTCGAGTGACGTCTCACCCGTGACGAGCTTCTCGCAGGCTTGCTGCAAAATGCTCTTCATGCCGAGCTGCTCTGCTGTCTTCGTGATCTTGTGCTCCGAAGCGCCTTTGTAGATGAGCTCCCGGATCGGCGGTGTCACCCGAAGGAGCTCGAATACGCCCGAGCGACCGGCATAGCCGGTGCCGGAACATTCCGAGCACCCTTTGCCTTTGTAGAGCTGAATCTCGGAGGACGGACGCTCGAAGGTGAGGAGCGAGTCGACCCATGACCGCACTTCGCTGCCGCCGGATTCTGCGTTCGGATGCACGGCCACGTCGCCCTCGGCCGGGCGCCGTCCGGCGAGAAATGTCTGGAGCCCGGCGAGCTCTCCCTCGTTGTGGGTGATGGGTTCCTTGCACCGCTCGCAGATGACACGCAGCAAACGTTGAGACAGAACCGCTGTGACCGCGGAGCCCACGAGATAGGGCGGGATTCCCATATCCATCAACCGCGTGACCGCTGCGGCAGACGTGTTGGTATGAAGCGTCGACAAAACGAGATGGCCGGTCAGCGACGCCTTGAGCGCAACCGACGCCGTCTCCTCGTCTCGCATCTCTCCCACGTAGATCACATCGGGATCCTGTCGGAGCACGGAGCGGAGCCCCACCGCGAAGGTGAGTCCCGTCTTCTCGTTGATCTGGACTTGATTGATGGCGTCGATACCGAGCTCGATCGGATCTTCGAGCGTAATGATGTTCAACGTCCCGACTTTCATCCCACCGAGAGCGGCGTAGAGAGTGGTGCTCTTACCGCTTCCTGTTGGTCCAGTGACGAGCACGACACCTTGCGGCTGGTTCACGAGCTCCTGAAGAGTTGAAAGCGTGTCCTCGTCCATCCCGAGGTCGCGGAACGAAGGAGCCGTCGTGCGGGGTAGGACCCGGATCACGATCTTCTCACCATGCTTCGCCGGGAGCGTCGAGATCCGGAGATCAATCGGCTCGGAGTCGATCTTGATCTGAAGACGTCCGTCCTGAGGAAGTCGCTTCTCGGTGATGTCGAGCCGCGCCATGATCTTGATACGAGACGTCACCGCGGGCTGCACCCATTTCGGAAGGGACATGCGGTTTTGCAGAATACCGTCGACGCGGGTTCGCACCGACAGATGTTGCTCGCCGGGCTCGATGTGGATGTCGCTCGCGTTCTCCCGAACCGCTTCCGCGAAGACCAGGTTCACGACGCGCACGATCGGCAACGCCTCGCTCAGCTGGCGAAGCTTCTGCTCGTTGAAGCTGGGCTCACCCTTCGAGACCACCTCGATCGCGACGTGCGTGTTGAGATCGTCCGTCGCGCCGGGCATCTCGCCCAGCAGATCATTGACCATCTCGGCGACGTTGTAGTGCTCGTCGATGGCGTCTTGGATCGGCTCCGGTAGGCTGACGACGGGAAGCACCTCGAAGCCCGTGTGAAATCGAACGTCCTCGAGCGCATGGAAGTCGAGCGGATCGACCATCGCGAGCCGCAAGCAACCACCCTCGAGACGGATGGGAAACACTTGATGACGGCGAGCGAGCTTCTCCGTGACCGCCGCGACCGCATCGGGCTCGATCCGTACGAGCGACAGCTCGACATACGGTAAGGCCAGACGGGCGGCCAGAGTCCGCGCGATATCGCCAGCGCTCGCGTAGCCCTTCTCGATGACGAGAGCGCCGAGGCGTCTTAGCTCGTGCTCCTCTTTCTGGGCTTCGAGACACTCGTCCAGCTGCTCGGCCGTGATGAGACCCGAGGCTACGAGGAGGTCGCCAAGTCGTTCCGCTGCCATGATGTCGTCTGTAGAAGCCTTTTCGAGAAAGCTCCCGTACGAGCCAGTAGCAAGTCGCGTACCAGTCTTGTAAGTAACTGAAAATACACATCTTTCCATAGAGAAGGTGAGGGGAAGGAGCTACAGGTCGAGGGCCGCAGGAGGGAGAGTACCTACAGCCCCCCTATCGGGGGAGGGCGAACGCCATGTAAGCGTCGCCGGAGCGGGTACCCATCTTGCCGCCGCCTGCCGCGATCACCACGTACTGTCGACCATCTACGGAGTACGTCGCCGGAGTCGCGTAGCCTCCTGCCGGCAGCTCGGCCTCGAACACGAGCTCGCCGTTCGTTTTATCGAACGCTCGGAAGCTCTCATCCTTCGTCGCCGCGATGAAAACCAGACCGCCCGCGGTGACGACGGGGCCGCCGTAGTTCTCCGCACCATTGCCATCGCCACCCAACGGGACTTGCCACTGGATCTCCGCGGCCTCGAGGTCGATCGCCGTCAGCGTTCCCCACGGAGGCTCGATTGCCGGGTCCCCGTTATCGTCGACCCATCGATGGTAGCCGGTACTGCTGAAAGGAAGAATCGACTCGAGCCGAGCCCGACCGGGATGCGGGTCGGCGCGGTCGAAGAGAAACGCGACGAGAGAGTCGACGGCCTCATCTTCCAGATGGGCGAAGTTTGGCATCACGCCGCCCCCGTCTCGGATGACGTCGCGGACATAGCCTTCATCATCGAGATCAGAAAGCGCAGGGTAAACGCCAACCGGATCCCCGCCACGGTCGAGCCCGTGGCAATACGCGCAGTGCACGGAGTAGGTGAGCTTGCCCGAGTGGACGGAGCCGTCATCGATCTCGAGCATCGTCAACACCCACGGCATCTCGCTCGCGTTCACGTACAGCGTCGTCGTCTCGGGATCGTAGGCGGCGCCTCCCCACTCGCCGCCGCCGTCGAAGCCCGGCAGGATGATCGTGCCTTCACGGCTCGGAGGGGTGAAGGGGGCGCTCGGACGAAGCCGGTCCAACCGTTCGCGTGCGAAGTCACGGACGTTGTCCGTCGTCAGCGTCTGACGTGAGAACGGCGGAGGCGCGGTCGGGAGCGGCTGCGTCGGCCATGTGTGCTCGCCTTCTAGCTCCGAGACCGGCACCGGTTGCTCTTCGATCGGAAAGACGGGCTCACCGGTATCGCGATCGAGCACGAACACGTGACCCGACTTCGTGATCTGAGCCACGGCATCGACACCTCGTACCCGCACGAGATTGGGGGGCGCGGGCAAGTCACGATCCCAGATGTCGTGGTGGACGAACTGGTAGTGCCAGCGCCTCTCACCGGTACGCGCGTCGAGGGCGATGAGCGAGTTCGCGAAGAGGTTCTCGCCTTCGCGGTCGCCTCCGTAGAAATCGTAAGCAGCCGAGCCTGTGGGGGCGTACACGACTCCGCGCGCCTCGTCGAGGGTGAGCCCGGCCCAAGCATTGGCACCGCCCGTGCGCGTCCATGCGTCCGAAGGCCACGTGTCGTAGCCGAACTCTCCCGGCTGCGGGATCGTATGGAAGCTCCAGACCAGATCGCCCGTCGACACGTCGAACGCGCGGATGTCGCCCGGTACCGAGGGAAGCGCTTCCGAAGCGCGATGGCCGGTAATGTAGAGGTTATCGAACACAACGCCCGGCGTGTTGGCGGTGATGAACAGGTCCTGCACCTCGTCCGGAAAACCGGTATGGAGGTCGACCGCGAACAACTCTTCTCCGGAGCTCTTGTCGACGCCGTAAAGCGTCTGGCCGGCACTATAGAGAATGCGGTCGCCCGCATCCACCACCCCGCGGTTCACGCCAAGGGCAAAGTAGTCTTCGGTTTGCGTCAGAGGCGTGAACTTCCACAGCTCCTCTCCCGTCGCGGCATCGAGAGCGAACAGCTCGAGCCGTGGCGAGGTACCGTAGAGCACGCCGTCGACGATGACGGGGTTGCATTGGATTTGACTCCGCCCGTCCGGATCCGCACCGCCGGAGCGATAGGTCCAGGCGAGCTCCAGCTCGGAGACATTGTCGATGTTGATCTGAACGAGGGGCGAGTACTGCGACGAGCCGACGTCGCCTAGATAGTGGGTCCAGTCGACATCGGGCGCCGACCCGCACGCGCCGGTCGCGAGGACGGCGACGAGGCCCATGCGCTTCATGGATTCGGATGCTCGCACAGTGCCCACCCTCACGCCAGTGGAACAAGGACAAATCAGAGTCAATCCCAGGCTTGCTCGCCCGTGCACGCACGGCATAACATCGTCGTCCTGTGTCCCTCGGAGCCGGTCAGAAAATCGCTCACTACGAGATCCTCGAGCCCATCGGTAAGGGCGGGATGGGCGAAGTCTTTCGAGCGAAAGACACGAAGCTCGGCCGCGACGTCGCGATCAAAGTGCTCCCTGACGAGTTCGCGGACAGCGACGAGCGTCTCGCACGGTTCGAGCGCGAGGCGACCGTTCTCGCGTCGCTGAACCATCCGAACATCGGCGGCATCCATGGCCTGGAAGACGCCGACGGTCTGCGATTCCTCGTCCTCGAGCTCGTGCCCGGCGATACGCTCGGCGAGCGCTTGAAGGGTGCCCCGGTTCCACTCCATGAGGCGCTGGACCTGGCGGGCCAGATCGCGGACGCCCTCGCGGCCGCTCACGACGGCGGCGTCGTTCATCGAGACCTCAAGCCCGCGAACATCAAGATCACGCCTGAAGGCCAGATCAAGGTGCTCGACTTCGGGCTCGCCAAAGCACTCGTGGACGATCCCGGCGACGGAGAACTTTCGAATTCCCCCACGCTGAGCGCGCACGCCACCAAGATGGGCGTGATTCTCGGGACGGCCGCCTACATGAGCCCGGAGCAAGCTCGGGGTAGGGCCGTCGATAAACGGACGGACATCTTCTCGTTCGGTGTCGTGCTGTACGAGATGCTCACCGGCCGGCAGCTCTTCCGAGGCGAGGACCCCGCCGACACGATGGCTTCGGTGATCCGAAGTGACCCGGACCTGGGCGGGCTGCCTAGTCAGACGCCTCAACGGGTTCGAGAGCTTCTCACTCGTTGTCTCGAGAAAGACCCGAACAAGCGTCGCCGGGACCTCAGCGACGTGAGCGCGGAGCTCGAAGCGCCGTACGAAACCACAAGCGTGCCGGCTCGAAAGCGACAACGCCGGCCCTGGCTTCCTCTCGCGGGAGCGCTCGCGTCAGGTCTGCTGACGGGCATCGTGGTCTGGTTCGCGAAGTCCGAGCCGGAGGGACCGATCCGGCGCTTCGAGATGGTTCTTCCGGACGGCGCCGTTTTCAACGGCACCAATCGCCGCATGGTCGCCATGTCTCCTCGAGGAACCCACTTGGCGTACGTCGCCAACGATACGCTCTATATTCGGGCGCTCGACCGCGTCGATGCGGTGCCAATCCAAGCCGCTGCCCGACTCCCTTTCTTCTCACCGGACGGCGATTGGCTCGGCTTCTATGCGGACCGGCACCTGAAGAAGGTCGCTGTCAGCGGCGGCGCCCCGGTAACTCTCTGCGCCGTCGAAGCACGTCCCAACGAAGCGAGCTGGGGTGCGGACGGCACCATCGTGTTCGCCGTTGTTGGCCGGGGCATTCTGGAGGTCTCGGCGAACGGCGGAGAGCCGCGCGTCCTCGTCGAGGCGGACGGCCAGGAGCTTCACCACGGCCCCCAGAAGCTTCCCGGCGGAGATGCGGTTCTAAGCACTTTGTACGACGGCTTGTCGCGCTGGGACCAATCCACGATCGTCATTGACAACATCGACACCGGCGAGAGAAAGGTCTTGCTCCGAGGAGGTACCGACGCCCGCTACGTCCCCACCGGACACATCGTCTACGCCGTCGACACGACGATCTTCACCGTCGGGTTCGATCTCGAAAACCTCGAGGTCACCGGGGACCCCGCATCCGCCGTCGAGGGCGTGGTGAGACAGAGGGATAGCGGGGCCGCCCAGTTCAGCTTTTCCGAAGACGGCACCCTCGCGTTTGCGGTGGGAACGGGCGCAACGGAACAGAGCCTTTTGTGGGTCGATCGTGACGGACGGGCGACGCGCGTCACCGAAGAAGTCGGCGAGTTTTCGACGCCGCGCTTGTCCCCCGACGGTAAGAGGCTCGCCGTCGGTGTGTCGGATGATGACACCGACGTCTGGATCCTCGACCTCGAGCGGGACACGTTCACGCAGCTCACGAATGACGGCGTCAGCCGACACCCGGGTTGGTCGCCGGACGGGAAGTGGCTGGTCGTGAGCTCGGACGCGGATCTCTCTCGGTTTTCATCGGACTTCAGCGGCACTCCCGAATCGATGCTCGAAGGCGAAGGCGTAGAAGCGCACCCCCAATGGATGCCGGACGGTGCCGGCATCGTGTACCAAGTAGGCTTCGGGAGCGGGGCCGATCTTTGGCTCCTCGACCTGGAAGGCGAGACCGAGCCCACCGAGCTCGTTCGCACACCCGCGAACGACGCGCAGCCGGATGTTTCTCCCGACGGACGCTACCTCGTCTACCACTCGAGCGTCTCGGGGAATACGTCTCAAATCTTCGTGCAACCGCTCGCGGGTGGAGGCGGCCGACTTCAGATCTCGACGGACGGGGGCAGCGGGCCACGGTGGTCACCTACGGGGCGCGAGATCTTCTATCACGACAACGTGAATCAGACGATCCTGGCCGTGGACGTCCAGACCGAGCCGGAGCTCACGCTCGGCCCGCCGCGGGTTCTCTTCGAGTGGCCCATCGGGCCGGGATTCTCTCGTCACTGGGACGTCGCACCCGACGGACAGCGGTTCGTGGTCCTGGGCAGGGATGAATCCGCGGAAACCCGTCCACGTATTCAGTTCGTGCTCAATTGGTTTACCGAGCTCGAGCGTCTCGTACCCGCTCCGTAGAGATCACTGAACAGGCCCGAGACCCAGAGCCTGTCCAGCTTTTCGCTGTTCATCCCCTCGGAAGCTCCGCGTCACTCGCGCGGGCGAACACTTGGCCGAACTTCGTGATCTCCGGACGTACGCGATCAAGGTGGGAGTGTAGACGATGGCGAAAGCAGATATCCTGGAACTACAATCCGAACCATGACGAGGAATGATTCAGCGGATCACGAAGCGATTCAGCGCACCCGAGACAGTCTAGGACGCTGCGTCGGATGCGACACATTCCTGGAGAGGTTCTACGAGCTGTTCATGGCCTCCTCGACCCAGGTCGCCGAGCTCTTTCGGCAAACCGAGATGGAGCGCCAAAAGGAGATGCTCAGAGCGTCCCTCTACGAGATGCTCGTCGCGGCAGGCACCGCAAAGGGGCCGGCTCACAACGAGCTCGAACGATTGGCGCGGCGCCACCGCGACCTCGGCGTGACCGACGAGATGTACGACTTGTGGCTCGATGCGCTGATCGAGGCCGCGAGAGAGCACGACACGCATTTCAGCGACGAGCTCGAGAAAGACTGGCGAGCATCGTTGCGCGAGCCGCTAGGGCTAATGAAGTCAGACTAGAGCTCGCGCGGGCTCCGCTGCTTGTGGCCGAGGACGGGGTGCGGCTGGTAGGGCTTTTCGAGTCGTTCGATGAGCTCGTCGTCGAGCTCGATCTCGGTCGCTTCCACGAGCTCCTCGAGCTGCTCGATCTTGGTGCTGCCGATGATCGGTGAATCCACACCGGGCACCGAGAGCACCCACGCGAGCGCGACCTGGGCCGGCTTCTTGCCAAGCTCCTTCGCGACCTCGACCACCGCATCGACGACGTCGAAATCCTCGGCGCGGTAGTACATGTCTTCCGCGAAGGGGTCGTCTTTGCCGCGCGTCGTTTCACCTTTGCCGTCGCGGCTGCGATTCCCGGCGAGAAAGCCCCGCGCCAAGGGACTCCAGGGAATGAGGCCCACTCCTTGCTCGAGACAGAGCGGGATCATCTCGCGCTCTTCCTCGCGATAGACGAGGTTGAGATGATTCTGCATCGTCGCGAACCGGTGCCAGCCGTTGACGTCCGCGAGAAAGAGCATCGTCTGGAACTCCCACGCCGCCATGCTGCTCGCACCGAGATAGCGCACCTTACCGGCGCGTACGAGAGAGTCGAGTGCTTCGAGGGTCTCCTCCATCGGCGTTTCGTGATCGAGACGATGGATCTGGTAGAGATCGATGTAGTCGAGCCCGAGTCGCCGGAGCGAGTCGTCGCACGCAGCGAGAATGTGCTTTCGAGAGAGACCCTTTCGGTTCGGGCCGTCGACGAGCGGGAAGAAGCATTTCGACGCGAGGACGTAGTCTTCCCGGTGAGCCAGCTCTTTTAGGATCTTGCCGGTAACCTCTTCGCTTACCCCTTTCGAGTACATGTCGGCGGTGTCGAAGAAATTGAATCCGAGCTCAAAGGCTCTCTTGAAGTGAGGTCGTGCTTCGTCCTCGCCGAGAATCCACGGACGCCATTCGGGATCTCCGTAAGTCATGCACCCGAGGCAAAGCTCCGAGACTTCTAGGCCGGTTGTCCCGAGCCGAGTCATCTTCATGCCGTATCTCCTTCCGGCGAGCCCACCGGCTTTCCGTAGATAAAGAGCACGGCGATGAGAACCGCGCTCCCGATGACGAGCGACAGCCACGGTGAGAACCCGTAGGCCGTCGGGATGTCGCCAATCACCACGCCGACACTCGCCACTACCAACGCATAAGGAAGCTGCGTGCGGACGTGGTCGATGTGGTCGGTCCCGGACGCCATGGAGCTCAAGACGGTCGTATCCGATATGGGCGAGCAGTGGTCTCCAAAGACGGAGCCCGCGAGTACGGAGCTGATGACCCCAACGAGGATCGAGTCGACCCGGTCGGCACCGAGCCCCGCGCTGATCGAAAGCGCGCTCGCAAGGGGGATCACGAGCGGCATCATGATTGCCATGGTCGCCCAGCTAGAGCCGGTAGAGAACGCCATCGCCGCCGCGAGGACGAATGTCAGCGCCGGAAGCCACGCCGGGTTCAAAGCACCTTCGAGGACTTGCACGAGGTAGTCCGCGGCATGAAGCTCGGTCGTGGCGTCGCCGATCGACCACGAGAGGACCAAGATGACGATCGCCGTCATCGTCGCTTTGAAGCCCTGCATCAGCGCGCCGAACGACTCCGAGAGCGTCAGCACCCGGCTCACGAGCGCGAGACCGATCGCCACGGCACAGCCAGTCAAAGAGGCCCACAAAAGCGCCACGTAGGAGTCCGCGCCGCTGACCACGTTGCTAAGGCTCAGCTCTACTCCGGGTGCGAGCGCGTCGCGGCCGGTGATGTAGATACCGGCGAGTCCGACGACGAGGATCGAGATCACCGGCGCGAGACCATTGAGCCACAGCGACGGCCGCTCCGCGTCCGACTCGTCGTCGAGAGACTCCGTCGCCGGCTCCGCCCCGTCGCGCATCACCTTCCCCTCGAAGCGCGCACGGCGCTCCGCTTTGAGCATGGGGCCGAAGTCCCGGTCCGTGAAAGCGATGGCAAACGCGAACACGAGCGAGAGCAAAGGATAGAAGCGGTAAGGGATCGTCCGGACGAACATCAGGTAGGCGTCTTCGCTCGAGCCGATGATCTGCAGGCCCTGATCGATGAGGCCGACTTCATAACCGATCCATGACGAGACCAAAACCGTGCTGGCGACCGAAGCCGCACCGGTATCGACTAGAAACGAGAGCTTCTCGCGTGACACCCGCAGCTTGTCGGTGATCGGCCGCATCAGGTTTCCGCGCACGAGAACGTTCGCGTAGTCGTCGAAGAAAATGATGATCGCCATGACCATCGTCGAGGTTTGAGCGCCCTTCGCGGTCTTCGCGTAGCGCGTCACGAGCTCCGCGATCCCCCGCGCTCCCCCGTTCTTGGTGATGACACCGACCATGCCGCCGAACAGCAAGCTGAAGACGACGATCTGAGCCTGACTCTTCGTCGTGATCGCGTCGATCACGAACCGCGTGAGCGTCGAGAAGAATCCGGTGACGATGCTGTAGTCGTAGATGAACGTCGCCGCGAGCCAGATCCCCGCAAACAACGAGATCACCACCTGTCGGAAAACGAGCGCGAGTCCGATCGCGATGAGCGGAGGGAGTACGCTGAGAATACCCGGAATCGATCGAACGTCTTTCTCCGCGGAGAGCGACCCCAAGCTCAGATTCAACCGATGGCTGCCGCCGGTGTCGACGACCGCGTTCGGAACCGAGAGACCCTCGACCGTCCCGCTCGAAAGCCCGCTTATGACGAGCGCTTCCGATCCAGTGGGGGCCGGGTTCCCGTCGGCATCCACCACCTTGACACTGAGCTCGAAAGGAATCCCGTTGAGAACGACCTCGGGCGCCTCGACGACGAGCCGGTTCTGTGCGTTTGCCGCCGTAGCGAGGAGGAGCGAGAAACAAAGGATCAAACGCCGCATGGGTTCGCGCGCCGATAGTAAGTTGTGCCCTGCTCTCACGCAACCGATGCCAGTGCACACCAGACGCGAGCGAGGCCGCTCAACAATCGCGCGACATGCATTACACTTACATTCGAAGTCGTGCTGATGAATCTATTCCTGAGCAAGCGGCACTGGTGGGGCGCGCCCGCGGTCGCGCTCCTTTGCGGATGCGCGGGCCCGCAGACCGAGCCCACGACCACGAAACGTCCCAACATTCTCTTGATCGTTGCCGACGATCTCGGCTATGGCGACATCGCGCCGTTCGGCAGTGAGATCGAGACACCCAACCTCGACGCGCTCGCCTCGTCGGGTGTCCGCTTCACCCGGTTCTACTCCCACGTGTCATGCTCACCGACACGCTCGCTCCTCATGACCGGCGTCGACAACCACCTCAACGGCCTGGGGACGATGGCGGAGGACAAGCTGCCCCATCACGAGGGCGTTCCCGGATACGAGGGCTACCTCAACAACGACGTCGTCACCGTGGCCACGCTCCTTCGGGATGCGGGCTACCACACCTACATGAGCGGCAAGTGGCACCTCGGCTTGAGCCCGGAGACGGACCCGTTCCAGCGCGGCTTCGAGCGCAGCTACGCGCTCGCCATGGGTGGCAGCAATCACTTCAACGGCAACGGGTTGAACACGCTCCGGGTGAAAGCGCCTTATACCGAGAACGGCGAGAGCACCGAGCGGCCCGACGGCCTCTTTTCGAGCGACCTCTTCGCCGACAAGATCATCGAATCCATCGAGAACGGCCACGGTGATGGCAGGCCTTTCTTCGCGATGCTCTCGTTCACCGCGCCGCACTGGCCCCTTCAAGCTCCGGCCGCATTGATCGAAAAATACGCGGACCGCTACGTCGACGGATGGGCCCCGACGAGGCAACGCCGATTCGAACGCCTGAAGGAGATGGGGTTGGCGCCGGCCGGCATGTCCCTGCCGCCGATGATCGAGGACGTCCCAGACTGGGACGCGCTGAGCGATGAAGAGCGACGGATCGAGTCCAAGAAGATGGCAATCTTCGCCGCGATGGTCGACAACCTCGATGCGAATGTGGGCCGCGTCCTCGACACCCTCGAGACCCTCGGCGAATCCGACAACACTCTCGTGGTCTTCATGTCCGACAATGGCACCGACGCCTATGACCGAAGCAAACGACCCATCTATGCCGGGCTAAAGGAGGATCTGGGCTACGACAACGGCTTCGACAACATGGGAGCGGCGAGCTCGTCGATCTTCTACGGTCTCGCGTGGGCGCAGGTGGGCTCGGTCCATCATCGGTACTACAAGTTCCTGCCTTCTGAAGGCGGCATGCACGTCCCGATGATTGCGCGGTTGCCTGGGGTGCTCTCTGCCGGTGCGGATCGGGGCGCGTTCGTGAGCGCCCTGGACCTGGTGCCGACCTTTCTCGAGCTCGCCGGAGTCGACCATCCAGGCACCGAGTACCAGGGTCGTCCGATCCATGCTCCGAGCGGCCGTTCGATCGTCCCGTACCTACATGACTCCACGAACGCGCCCTACGGCGACGACGAGCCCGTAGCCTTCGAAATCTTCGGCCACGGCGTCGTCTACATGGGCTCGTGGAAAGCCATTCGCCTTCGTCCTCCCTGGGAGAACAACGAGTGGCGCCTCTTCGACCTGGAGTCCGATCCCGGAGAGCAACGAGACCTCGCCGGCGAGCACCCGGAGCTCGTTTCTCAGCTCGTGCGCGCCTACACCGTGTACACGGAAGAGAACGGCGTCATCGATGAGCCCGACGGCGTTACCGCCTACCCCTACAAACCCGGTCATCTCGGCGACCTGATCCCCGAATCGCCGTAAAGATCTTGAGCCGCTGTAGAATCGGAATCGACGTCGGAGGCACGTTCACCGACATCATCCTGTTCGATCCGCAAGAGGGTGTTTACCACTCGGCAAAAACGCCGTCCACGCCTCCGGATCCGTCGAAGGGTGCGATCATAGGCTTGGAGAAAATACTCGAGCAGACCGGACGCCGCGGTACAGAGGTCGACTATCTAAGCCACGGCACGACCGTGGGTACCAACGCCGTGCTCGAAGGCAAGCTCGCAAAGACGGCCCTCATCACGACGAGGGGGTTTCGAGACGTACTCGAGATCGGCCGTCAGCGCCGCCCGCGGCAGTACGACTTCCACGCCGTCAAAGACAGGCTCTTGGTACCGCGCGAGCTTCGCTTCGAAGTGACCGAGCGTGTCAACTACGCGGGTGAGATCGTCGTCCCCATCGAGCTTGACGAGCTCACGGACATCATCGCGACGCTGAGAGAAAAGCACGTCGAGGCCATCGCGGTCTGCTTCATCTTCTCCTTCCAGAACGGCGAGCACGAACAGGCGGTCAAGCGCATCCTCGAAGAGACTTGTCCCGAGATGAGCGTGTTCATTTCGTCCGAGGTGCTGCCGGAGTACCGTGAGTACGAGCGCACATCTACCGTCGTTCTCAATGCTGCCGTATCGCCCGTGGTCGCGAGCTACGTCGAGAACCTGGAATCGAAGATCGCCGAGGAGCTCTCGATCGGCGTCGGAATGGACTTGATGAAGTCGTCCGGAGGCTTGATGCCTTCGACGCAAGTGCGCAGCCGCGCGGTCGAGACCGTGCTCTCCGGGCCGGCTGCCGGCGCCATCGCGATTTCCTATTTCGGGCGTATCGCGGGATACGAGAATCTCATCGGCTTCGATATCGGCGGAACGAGTACGGATATCAGCATCGTCGCCGGTGGAAAGCCTCGGGTAACTTCGGAAGGCAAGATCGGTGGTTATCCTTTCGCCCTTCCGATCGTGGACATCAACACCATCGGCGCCGGTGGCGGAAGCCTCGCCTACGTCGATGTCGCTGGCGGCCTCCACGTGGGTCCGGAGAGTGCCGGCGCTGACCCGGGACCCGTGTGCTACGGCGCCGGCGGTCAAAAGCCGACCATCACCGACGCCAATCTATGCCTCGGTCGTCTGAACGAACACTTCTTTCTCGGCGGCGACATGAAAGTGGACAAGGCGGCCGCGGAAGCAGCGATCACCGCGCAGATCGCGAAGCCGATGAGAAAAACCCTGGCGCAGGCCTGCCAGGGGATTTTCGACGTGAGCCTCGCGAGTCTCGTCCGCGCGGTACGGGTATCTTCCATCGAAAAAGGCCTCGACCCACGGGAGTTCGCCCTCGTCGCCTTCGGGGGCGGCGGCGCACTCTTCACGGCTGACGTCGCGCGAGAGCTCGGCATCGGCACCGTGATCGTGCCCCAGGAGGCCGGACTCCTCTCCGCGAAGGGCTTGCTGGTAACGGACCACAAGAACGACTACAGCATGACGCGCATCTCGAGCCTCGAGGAGATGGACCGGAACGAGCTCGCACGCCTTTTCGAAAGCATGAACGCGCAGGCTTTAGCGGAGTTCGCCGCGGACGACGTGGATACCGGGGGCGTTCGTTTCCTTTACAGCATGGACGTGCGCTACCAAGGCCAGGCCTACGAGATCAACGTGCCCGTTGCGGGCGAGCTCGAAGAGCTTTCACTCGAGAGCATCAAAGACCGGTTCAACACCGCGCACAAGCGCCTCTATTGGTGGAGTGACGCTTCGAGAACGCTCGAGCTCGTCAACCTGCGCGTATCGGCGATCTCATTCGTGCCCAAAGCGGAGCCGACGGCCGCCGAGCTTTCTTCCCCCGACAGCCGCAGCGCTATCAAGGAAGTTCGCGCGGTCTATTTCAAGCATTATGGCGACTTCCACGATACGGACATCTATGACCGCGACCAGTTGCTCCCCGGAAACGAGATCGAAGGTCCCGCTCTCATCGAGAGCTTCGATACGACCGCGCTCGTACTGCCGGGAGATTCGGCCAGGGTCGATGGCTACGGCAACATCATCATTTCCGTCAGTGGTTGAGTGATGACGCGCATCGACCCCGTCGAAGTAGAAGTTCTCAGGAACCATCTGGTCTCGATCGTTTACGAGATGGGTGCGATCCTGCGCAGGACCTCGTACTCACCCAACATCCGCGAGCGCGAGGATTGTTCCTGCGTCTTGGCCGACCCCCAAGGACAGATCATTGCCCAGGCCGAACATATTCCAGGTCATCTGGGCATGCTGACGGTAGGGATTCCATACGTGCTCGAGACCTTCCCGATCGAAAGCTTGAAAGAGGGCGACGTGTTGATGTTCAACACGCCGGAAGGTGGGTCGCACCTGCCGGACATTCGTCTCGTCGTGCCGATTTTCCACGAGGGCGAACTGGTCGGACTCTCCGCGAACCTCGCTCACCACGCGGATGTAGGCGGCATGGTCCCGGGCAGCATGCCATCGACGTCCACCGAGGTGTGGCAGGAAGGGCTCATCCTCCCGCCGTTGAAGCTCTACAGCGAGGGCGTTTTGAACCAGGCGGTGATCGACATCCTCAAGCGCAACGTTCGCACACCGGACGAGCGCGAGGGGGATCTGAATGCACAGATAGCCGCCGCACAGCTGGGACAACGCCGCGTACTGGAAGTGATCGAGAAAACGGGTCTACACCATTTTCAGACTCATACCGCCGAGATCCTGAACTACTCCGAGCGCCTGATGCGCGCCAAGATCGAGGAAGTGCTTCCCGACGGAGAGTATTACTCGGAGCTTTTCATCGATGACGACGGCATGGAGGACGAACGCATCAAGATCGCGGCCACGGTCACGGTAAGGGGCGACTCGGTCCGGATCGACTACACCGGTACGGACCCGCAACGAGCGTCCGGCGTCAACTGTATTCTCGCCAACTGTATCTCCGCCGCCTACTTCGTGATCAAGGGGGTGACGGACCCCATGATCCCGGTCAACTCGGGCTGCTATCGCCCCATCGATGTCGTCTGCCCCGACGGCACGATCATCAGCCCGGATCCCACGGCAGCCATCGGTGCGGGGAACGAGACCTGGCAACGGATCGCGGAGACGTTGGTCGGTGCCGTGCTCGAAGCGGATCCGTCGATCGCCAAAGCTCATTCTCACGGCTGTATGAACAACACTGTGTTCGGCGGCAGGGACCCAAGAACCGGCAAGCTCTATACGTACTACGAAACCATCGGCGGGGGCGATGGCGGGTGGGCCTTGGCCGACGGCATGGACGGGGTTCACGTGATGGGCACCAACACGATGAATACGCCGGTCGAAGTCGTCGAGATGTACTACCCACTCACGGTCGAGGAGTACAGCTTGCGACGGGACACAGGAGGGATCGGCAAGCACCGCGGCGGACTCGGCATCCGGCGCAAGTTTCGCGTCGAAGGCCACACTTCCACCCTCACGGCGAATAGCGACTGGATCAAGCAGAAGCCCGACGGTGTGGACGGAGGCGGTAAAGGTGCGATGACCCGTCTCGTCATCAATGAAGGCACGGACGAAGAAGAGGTACCCGATTTTTGCAAGGTGATGCAGAAGCTGACGCATGGAGAGACGTTCACCGTGTGTAGCGGCGGCGGCAACGGCTACGGAGAGCCGGCTCAAAGAGATCCCGCGCTCGTGGAACGGGACCTACTGGATGACAAGGTAAGCCCCGGCGAGGCCGCTCAGGCTTATCGACGACGATAAGCCTCGATCCCATGGCCAGCCGAGAACGCTTTACCTCCCGAGCGGTCTTCATGCTGAGCGCCGTCGGCATGGCCGTCGGACTCGGCAACATCTGGCGCTTCCCCTACATCATGGGTACCAATGGGGGCGCCGCCTTCGTGCTCGTGTACTTGATCATCATGGCGGTCGTCTCGACGCCCATTCTGGTCATGGAGCTCGTCATCGGACGGCGCGGGCAAGCGAATCCAGTCGATAGCGTCGTCAACGTCGCCAAGGAGTCCGGCTCGTCCCCGGGTTGGAAGATCATCGGCTATCTCGGGGTGATCATCAACACGCTGACTCTTTTCTTCTATTTCGTCGTCGCCGGATGGGTGCTCGCTTACGTGCCCAAAATGCTCAACGGCTCACTCGTGACGGATTCGAGCGATACCGTTGCCGCGAGCTACGAGGCGCTCCTCGCGGACCCGCTTTTGGTCATCTTCTGGCAAACCGTCTGTATCGTTTTCGTTGCGGGCGTCTTGCTGAAGGGTGTCAAGGGTGGCCTGGAAAAAGCGATGAACGTCATGATGCCAATGTTGTTCGTGCTGTTGCTGCTACTCGTCGGCATCGCGTGTTCGGTCGGCGATCTGAGCGCGACGTTCCGCTTTTTGTTTACCTTCGACGCTTCCGACATCACGCCGCAAGTCTTCGTCTCTGCTCTCGGACAGGCATTCTTCACGATGGGCGTGGGGGCGGGTGCCGCGATCGTCCTCGGCAGCTACCTCGACAAGAACCGGTTCTCGTTGGCCCGCTCCGGGGTGGGAATCGCGGTCGCCGACACCGCTGTTGCCCTGCTCGCGGGCTTCGCTGTGTTTCCGATCGTGTTCGCCGAGGGTATCTCACCGTCTCTCGGTGAAGAGCTCGTCTTCATCGTCATGCCGCTGGCGTTCGCGAAGGTCCCCTTTGGGGCTTGGATCTACACGCTGTTCATGGCGATGCTTTCGGTTGCCGCGCTGACGTCGGCTATCGTGATTTTCGAGATCCCGCTCACCTGGGTGGTCGAGGGATTGAGAATGAGCCGACGCGCCGCAATCGTTCTGCTTGCCGGGATTCTCTGGGTGGGAGCCATGTTGACGTCGTTCTCGTTCAACATACTCCGCGACTTCCATCCATTATCTGCCATCGAGAGATTCGAGACGAGCACGATCTTCGACCTCATCCTCGTCGTCTGCTTCGAGATGTTGCTTCCCATGGGCGGATTGCTCGTCGTCGTCTTCTTTTCGCACTACGTCGACAAGAAGATTGCGCTCGACGAGCTCGGCTGGTCAGAGGATCGCTACACCGGGCTGCTGTATATGCATGTCCGGTACGTGATCCCCATCGCGATTGTCGCGATGGTCGTGCTTAGCTGACCCGAAACCACGCGAGCATTGCGCGAGCTCGTGAGGCCGCTGAAGTCCGGCGCCTCCGGGCCAGTTCTAAACGTTGCCGAGATGGAGCCAGGCTGTTTTGATCTCGGAATATTTGTCGAGCGCCAGAAGAGACTTGTCATGGCCACTTCCGGACTGCTTCATCCCACCGAGAGGTACCGTGATGTCGGAGCCTCCGTAACAGTTCACGTGAATCAACCCGGCCTTGATCCGGCGTGTCATGCGATGCGCACGCGACAAATCGCTCGTCCAGATCCCGGCCGCCAAACCGTAGGGCGTGGAGTTCGCCAGATCCACGGCGTGCGGCTCGTCGTCGAATGAAGTCACCGCCAGCACGGGTCCGAAAACCTCTTCTCGAGCGATCCGCATCTCAGGCGTGACGTCGCTGAAGACGGTCGGACTCATGTAGTAGCCGCCACTACGCGCCAGGATTCGTTTGCCGCCGGTCCGCAACACCGCACCCTCGGCGATCGCGCCTTCGACGTAGGCGAGGTTTTTCTCGAGCTGCTCCAGGCTGTGCACGGCGCCGACATCGCTGGCCGGGTCGAGCGGGTCGCCGACGACCAGCTTCTCCGCTCCGGCGACGACTCTGTCCAGAAACTCGGCGCAGATCTCCTTTTGCACCAGTAAGCGCGAGCCGGCGACACAGACTTGACCCGAGTTTCGGAAGATCCCGTGCACGGCGCTCTTCGCGGCCTCGTCGATGTCGGGGGCGTCCGCGAAAATGACATGCGGTGATTTGCCGCCCAGCTCGAGGTAGACGCGTTTGAGATTCGATCGCGCGGCGTACTCCAAGAGCCGACGGCCAACCGCTCCTGAACCCGTGAACGCGAGGACGTCGACGTCGTCGTGCAAGGCGAGCGCTTCACCCGCGGTGTCGCCGGTGCCGGTCACGACGTTGAGAACGCCGTCCGGCAGCCCCGCCTCGGTCGCGAGCTGCGCCAGCCTCGTCAAGGCGAGGGACGCGGACTCCGCCGGCTTCAAGACGACTGAGTTTCCCATGGCGAGCGCAGGTGCGAGCTTCCACGCGCCGATCATCAGCGGAAAGTTCCACGGGACGATGGCACCAACGACACCGACGGGCTCGCGGGAGATGAGGCCCATGGCTTTCGGCGCCGTCGGCGCGATCTGCCCGTAGATCTTGTCGACGGCCTCGCCGTAGTAGCGGAACGAGGCGGCGGCGCTACCGGGCTCCGCTTTGAGCGCCATTGCGAGCTCGGTTCCGTTGTCTCGTACACCGGTCACGGCGAGCTCGTCGCGATGAGCGTCGATCCGCTCAGCGAGTCGCAGGAGCACGGCCTTGCGTGCTGCGGGCGCGAGCTCCGACCACACGCCGGACTCGTACGCGCGACGGGCGGCGCGCACGGCGATATCCACGTCCCTCGCCTGGGCACTGGCAATCCGCGTAAGCAGCTGCCCATCGATGGGGCTGAGGACATCGAGGGTCGAGCCGTCCAGGCTATCCGTGGGCTTACCATCGATCCAATGCTGGCCCGGAGGGACCGGGCGCTCACGCAATCCTCTGATCGTAGCTTCGTCAAGCATCATTCATCATTCATGGCGCGTTGGTTGACAGAATCGCGCTCGGTTCATTATTATCACCTTCGGTTCATTTAGTCGCAACCAGGATACCATGCAGACGGTCGACAAGGCGGTAGAGCTCTTGGGCTACTTTTCACAAGGGCAGCCGGAGTGGGGATTGAGCGAGCTCGCCCGCGCCACCGGATTCGACAAAGCGAGCACCCGACGGCTGCTCCTCGCGCTCATGAAACACGACTACATCGAGCAGAACAAGATCTCGAAAGCCTACCGTCTCGGTCCCGGCGTCATACGGCTCGCACGAATCCGGGAATCGACCACTCCGCTCATCGCCATCATTCAGCCGTTGCTCGATGAGCTCGTCGCGCAGACCGAGGAGACGGCCCATTTCGCGCTTCTCGCGAGCGACACCATGTCCACCGTGAGCATCTCGGAGAGCCCGAGATCCAATCGCATCTGCTTCGTGCTCGGCGAAGAGGCGCCCTTGCATGCCACCGCGTCCGGAATCGTCACGCTCGCCTATGCCGGGGAGCCGGTTGCGGAGCGGTTCATCCGCGCCGGATTGGATCGATTCACGAAGCACACCGTTTCGGATGCGAAGCAGTTTCGCGCCCTGCTTTCTTCGGTTCGCGAGCTTGGGTATTTCATCAACCAGGAGATGTACGAGCCCGGCGTTTCGAGCATCGCGGCTCCGGTTTTCTCGAGCGACCCATCTCCGCTGGGCGCCATCGCCGTCGCTGCTCCTTCGAGCCGATTCGACCGTGAAACCCAAGAGACGATCCGTGCGGCTGTCGTCAAAGCCGCAGCACGGGCCTCCGTCGGTCTCGGTGCCGACCGGAGACGTGACGACGCGAGCCGGCGATGACGAACGCCGTGAAAGCGCTCGTTCTCGATTTCGGCGGCGTCGTCACCCGCACGATGTTCGAGACCCACACGATGACGGAGCGGGCGCTCGGTCTCGAGCCGGGAACGTTGACGTGGCGCGGACCGTTCGCCCCGGATTCGGACGAGCTGTGGTGTGCCATGGAGAGGGACGAGATCACGGAGCGGGAATACTGGGCGCAGCGAACGAAGGAAGTCGGCGAGCTCGTCGGGAGGCACTGGACCGCCATGTCGGATTTCGTCACCGCGGCGCGAGGCGCGAACCCCGCAGAGGTAATTCGACCACAAGCGGTGCACGCCATCGAGACCGCCCGGAACAACGGGTGCAAGTTGGCCATCGTCTCGAACGAACTGGATTTGTTCTACGGCGCAGACTTTCGCGACCGCCTTCCGTTCATGAAATGGTTCGATGTCATCGTCGACGCGACCCACACGAAGATTCTCAAGCCCGATCCGCGCGCCTATCAAGCGTGCATCGATGGGCTGACTGTCGACGCCTCGCAGTGTGTCTTCGTAGACGATCAGCACCGCAATGTCGTGGGTGCCCTCGCCGTAGGGATGCAGGCCGTCCACTTCGACGTGCAGCGCCCCCAAACCAGCTACGAGCAAGCACTAGAGCTGCTCTCGATCGAATAGGAGTCAAACATGCCCGCACAACCGCAAAAACTCTGGCAGCCCATGACCCATCCCGGCAGTGTCAAGAGCAGTCCACCCAAGGCCATCAAAACCGCACAGGACGTCTTCGTAACGGACCAGGACGGACACACGGTGCTGGATGCTGTGGGCGGGCTATGGAACGTCAACTTGGGCTACTCATGTCAGCCGATCAAAGACGCGATCACTCGACAGCTAGAGGAGATGCCCTACTACTCCTCGTTTCGCGGAACGACCACGGACAAGACCTTGGAACTGTCGACTGCTCTTACCGAGTGGTTCTCCGAAGAAAACATGGGCCGCGCGTTCTTCACTTCCGGCGGCTCCGATTCCGTCGAGACCGCCCTGCGTTTGGCGCGGCAGTACCACAAGGTCAAGGGCGACAAAGATCGCTACAAGTTCGTAAGCCTCAAGAAGGGCTATCACGGCACGCACTTCGGCGGCGCTTCCGTCAATGGCAACGGAAAGTTTCGCCGCAACTACGAGCCCTACTTGCCGGGGTGCCTTCACGTGAGCTGTCCGTGGACGTACCGCAACCCCTTCGACGAAAACGACCCCGAACGTCTAGCCCAGCTTTGCGCGCAGCAACTGGAAGACGAAATCTCTTCGGAGAGCGCAGATACGATCGCCGCCTTCATCATGGAACCGGTGCTCGGATCCGGCGGGGTCATCGTTCCCCACAAGAGCTTCCTGCCGCTCGTCCGCGAGATCTGCGACCGAAACGGAATCCTGCTGATCGCGGACGAAGTGATCACCGCCTTCGGGCGGACGGGCTCCTGGACGGGCTCGAGGCTATGGGACGTGCGCCCGGACATCATGTGCACTGCCAAAGGCATCACGAACGGATACTTCCCGTTCGGTGCCACGTTGATCGGAGAGGGTCTCGTAGACGCGTTCGAATCCAGCCAGGACAGCGCGGGCGAGATCAATCACGGCTACACCTATTCCGGCCACCCGGTGGGGGCGGCGGCGGCGCTCGCAACGTTGGAGCAACTTGGAACGACCGACGTGGCAAAGAACTCCCGGGAGCGCGGCGTCGAGCTCGGTGCCGGGCTCGCAGCCCTCAAAGAGAAGCATCGCTCGGTCGGCGATGTCAGAGGCATCGGTTTGATGCACGCGCTCGAGCTCGTCAGCAACGAGAAGGACAAGACGCCCCTGGACAAGAAGTCTATGGCCCTGGCTTTCGAAACGATCTACGCTCACGGCGTGATGGTCCGCGTCTCGGGAAACAACATGATCCTCTCGCCGCCCCTCATCGTCACCGATGAGCACGTGCGGCGCATCATCGAAGCGATCGACCACGGACTTGACGCGCTGACGGACCAAGCCCGACCGGCATGAGCAAGAAAGTCGTTCTGATCATCGGTACCGCCGACACCAAGGCGGACGAGCTCGTTTTCCTGCAGTCTTCGGTGCGGGAAGCGGGCGCGGAGGCCGTGATCATGGATGTTGGGATTCTTTCCGTGCCGAGCTTTACGCCCGACTACACCAAACACGACGTGGCGGCAGCGATCGGAACGACCAACGAGGCCATCATCGCTCTGGGTACCGAGAACTTGGCGATGACCAAGCAGGCGGAAGGCGCGGCGTCGCTTGCTCGCTCACTCGCGGAGTCCAGCAAGATCGACGGCATGGTGGCAATCGGCGGCACGATGGGGACGGACCTCGCGCTCGACGTAGCGGCTGCGCTTCCGCTCGGATTCCCCAAGCTCATCGCCTCCACGGTGGCCTTCTCGCCATTGCTGTCGCCGGACCGAATCTCGGCGGACGTCATGATGATTCTGTGGTCGGGCGGCCTCTATGGACTGAACCCTCTGTGCCGGTCGATCCTGAGCCAGGCGGCTCATGCCGTCGTCGGCGCGTGCCGATTCCGCGCCGAGGCTTCCGTCTCTCGGCCCTTGATAGGCATCTCTTCTCTCGGCGCTTCATCCCTTAAGTACATGGTCACGCTGAAGCCGGAGCTCGAGCGCCGCGGTTACGACGTCGCCGTGTTTCACACGACCGGCCTCGGCGGCCGCGCGATGGAGTCCATGTTGGAGAAGGGAGAGCTCGCAGCCGTGATGGACTTCTCCCTCGTCGAAGTGAGCAATCATCACCTCGGCTCCGTCGTGAGCGCCGGTAGCAATCGGCTCGAGGAGGCGGGCCGGCGCGGCGTTCCGCAGATCGTCGCGCCCGGGGGCGTCACTCTCGTCGATTTTCAGAGCTGGTCGGTACCGGAAAAGCTGACCGACCGGGAGGTCTACGCGCACAACCGTTTGATCTCCTGCGCGATCTTGACGACGGAAGAGAAGACGGCCGTTGCCGAAACCATCGCACACAAGCTCAACGGCGCGACAGGACCGACGGCCCTCATCATGCCGCAACAGGGCTTGGACGAGTGGGACCGCAAGGGAGGACCGTTTCATGATCCGGACGGTCTCGCCGCTTTCTCGAATGCCCTTGCGGCGGCACTCGCGTCGAACGTCGAATATCACCCAATCGAGCACCACATCAACGATGCAGCGTTCGTCGCGGAAGCGCTCCAGATCTTCGACCGCTGGACCGCGACAGGACTCATTCCGGAAGCGAGGTCGTCATGAGTCTCTATTACCTGCAGAAGTTTCTTTACGAGCTGAATCGTGACGAATCCGTCCAGCAACAATGCCGCGCCGATATCGACGGGGTGATCGCTCGGTTCGAGCTTACCGATGAAGAGGCGAATGCTCTGCGCGACGGAGACATCGGCCTGCTATACGTCCTCGGGGTCAACGGGCAGATCCTGATGCACTACGCCGCGTTTCTCGGGATCGAATGGTTCGACTACCTCGACATGATGCGGGCGGGGATCCGGCAACACGGGCCCGTCCGTGCCGGGGTATACGCGATGACCGGTGACGGCGATAGCTTCACCGAAGAGGAGAAGCGTCGTTGAGCCTCGTCTACGCGGGCGTATTGAGCCATGCGCCGGGAATCACCGGCCGCGCCCATATGGTCGATAACATCGCCAAGCGCGACGAGCTCTACGAGAGCCTGGACCGGCAACGTCAGGAAATCGAGGCGTCGGGAGCCGAAGCTCTCATCGTCGTCGCGGGAGAGCATTTCGGAAACTTCTTCATGAACAACATGCCCGCCTATTGCATGGGCATCGGTAGCTCCTATGAAGGGCCCATCGAAGACACCGACTGGCTGAAGATAGAGAAGCAAACCATCCCCGGTGCACCCGAGCTGTCGACTCGCTTGACCAAGGAAGTGATGAAGACGGTGGACACCGCCTATGCCGAAGAATGGAGATTCGATCACGGGATCATGGTGCCGCTCCATTTCCTGACCCCTGAATACGATTTACCGATTGTCCCGGTCAACATCAACTGTCAGGGACCGCCGTTGACGCCGTTGCCGAGAGTATGGGCTTTTGGAGAGGCTTTGCGACGTGCGTGCGATGCGGCTCCCGAGAAGTTGGCCGTTGTGGGCACCGGCGGCATCTCGCATTGGCCGGCGACCCCGGATTCCGGAAAAATCAACGAAGCATGGGACCGCGATTTTCTCGACCGCCTGATGCGCAACGACAAAGACGCCCTGCTCGACTATACCGACGAGCGGACCTACGCGGAGGCCGGACAGGGCGGATTCGAGATACGCACGTTCATCGCCGTCGCGGCCGCCGCGCGAGGCAGAGGTGAGCTACAGTTCTACACGGCGGAGCTCCCCATTTTCGCCGTTGGCTGCACCGTCGCGAAGTTCGAGCTCGAAGGCTAGTAGGCTGCTGAAAAAGCCGTTCCTCGAGGAGAAAAAAAGATGGCCCACATGGACCCCCTGCCGTTCGAATCGGTGCCCAAGGATATTCAGGAGCGCTTCGTCCACTACGAGAACACGCGAGGCTTCACGCCCCGGAGCATTCAAACGATGGCCCGCCGGCCGGAGATTGTGCGAGCGTTCATGCAGCTCAATCAAGCAGTGCTGTACTCCGGCACGGTTTCGGAGGAGCTGAAAATGCTCGTAAGCCTCATCGCGAGCCAGGCCGCCGGATGCCGCTACTGTCAGGCGCACATGGCGAACCTATCGAAAATCTACGAGGCGTCCGAAGAAAAGATAAGCCAAGTTTGGGAGTTCGAGACGAGTGATCTGTTCACGGACGCGGAGCGCGCCGCGCTGCGAGTTGCCTATAGTGGTGCCATGGCGCCAAGCCAGGCCAGTCGCGAGCAGTTCGATGAGCTGTACGAGCATTTTGACGAAGGACAGGTCGTAGAAATCGTCGCGTCGATCTCGCTGTTCGGCTTTCTCAATCGCTGGAACGACACGATGGCAACGGAGCTGGAAGAGCTTCCGGCACAGGTCGCAAGAGACACGCTCGCGGAGGGCTTCGGCTGGGAAGCCGGCAAACACGAAGCGTGAAGCCTCAGGCGGCCGCCGAGACGAGCCCTACTGTTTTCGGCGCTCGGCCAATCGTTCGTGGATGTTGTTCTTCTTGCCTGCGAACACGGTATCGAGCTCCATCACATCGAAACCCAAGCTCAGTCCGCGGCTGTCATAGAGCGGCGCCACAAAGCCCTCGATCGCGGCGAAGAGCGTTTCGCATGCCGCCTGCAACACGTCGGGCTCGCGGCCTCGGCCCACCTTGACGGTGACATAGACGAAAGCGTTGTCTGGGTCCCCGTCGGCGACTCGATACTCCCGGTGGCACACCGCTCTCGTGCGAATACCGCCTAGCGGAAAGACCCCCGTCGCAGCAGCGGTCTCGTTGATGAGCTCGAGGAGCGCCGGAACATCTAGCTGCCGCTCCAGGTTATCGGAGTACTCGACGATGAAGTGCGGCATGACCTAGCGACCCAGTACGGGGATTCGATGCGTTCCGTGCGCCACGCAGACATTCTTGGTCTCCATGTAGAAATCGAAGCTCCAGTCTCCACCATCGCGCCCGATTCCCGAGCTCTTCATGCCGCCGAACGGAGACGGCAGGTTTCGGTTGTTCTCGGAATTGATCCACAACATGCCCGCCTCCAACGCGCGCGCCATGCGCATCGCTCGACCGGTGTCACTCGTCCAGATATAGCCCGCGAGGCCGTACTCGGTGTCGTTCGCGATGCGGATGGCGTCGGCCTCGTCCTCGAATGGGATGGCGGTCAACACCGGCCCGAATATCTCCTCGCGTGCGACGCGCATCGTGTTCTTCGCATCGGCGAACAGTGTCGGAGCCACGTAGTTGCCGGCTCCCAAGTCGTCCCGGCGGACACCTCCCACGGCGACGGTAGCACCGTCTTCCCTCGCGGTATCCATGTAGCTCATCACCTTTTCGAAGTGCTCCGTATGAACGAGCGGCCCAAGCTCCGTCTCCGGGTCGAGGCAGTGCCCCACTTTGATGTGACGCACACGTTGCTCGAGGGCGTCCATGAAGCGCTCCTCTATGCCGCGCTGCACGAGGAGGCGGCTCGAAGAAGTGCAGCGCTCTCCATTGAGGCTGTAGATCATGAACACGACAGCATCGAGCGCGCGCTCGAAATCCGCGTCGTCGAAAACGATGACCGGGTTCTTTCCTCCGAGCTCGAAGTGGACTCTCTTCAGAGTCTCCGCTCCTTGACGCATGATCTGGCTTCCGGTGCGGCTCTCCCCCACGAGGGCAACCGCTTTTACGAGTGGATGCTCACTGAGACGCTTGCCGACGACTTCACCGAATCCGTTCACCATATTCCACACGCCGGGAGGGATGCCGGCTTCATGAGCGATCTCGGCAAGAAGATAGGCGCTTACCGGTGTGAGCTCGGCCGGTTTGTGCACCACGGTGCAGCCGGAAGCCAACGCCGGAGCGATCTTCCACGTAGAGAGCATGAACGGCGTGTTCCACGGTGTGATGATACCGACGGGCCCGATGGGTGATCGGATCGTGTAATTGGTGTGATGCTCTTGCTGCAGCGCGAGCCCGTTCGCGGCCTCGGGCGCCTTGTCGGCGAAGAAGCGGAAGTTGGCCGCTCCCCGGATCGCTGCCTGTTTCATGAACCGAATCGGCTGGCCGCAGTCGATCGACTCCAAAAGAGCGATCTCCTCCGCACGCTCGACGATGCGGTCGGCGAAGTGATGGAGCAGTTTCCTGCGCTCTGGGGCCGGGAAGTCGCGCCAGGACGCGAACGCACTATCCGCGGCCTCGCACGCACGGTCCATGTCTTTCGCGCTGCCCTCGGCCACTTTGCCGAGAACGCTGTTATCGACCGGCGTCACGTTGTCGAAGGTCTCACCATCGATACCTGGCGTGAACGCGCCGTCGATGTAGTGACCGAGCGTCATCGTTCTAAACCGGGCCAGGTAGCCGTCGCACTTACTCAGGTTCTGAGCCAAGGTGTCCGTCATGAAGGTCTCCAACTCATCAATAGTCGTCCCCGTAATACGCCTTCTCGGTAACGATCGTGTTCCGTAGCTTGCCCACGTGCTCGACTTCGACTTCGACGACGTCGCCGGGGCGGAGGTCTACCACCCCTTTCGGGGTGCCGGTGGCAATCATGTCGCCGGGGTGGAGCGTCATGAACCCACTCAGGAACTCGATGAGGTACGGAACATCGAAGATCATGTCTCGAGTATTGCCGTCTTGGGTGAGCTCACCGTTCACATGGGTGGTGACACGAAGGTCGCTGACGTCCGGAATGTCAGCGGGATCGACCAACCACGGCCCAAGAGGCATCATCGAGTCCCGGCTCTTGACCCGGAGGTTGGGTCGATAATAGTTCTCCAGATAATCCCGGACGGTGAAATCGTTGCAAACCGTGAAAGCTGCCACGTGGTCCATCGCTTCGGATCTCGAGACGTTCCGCGCGGGCGTGCCAATCACCGCGACGAGCTCGCACTCGTAGTGCTGGAACGACACGTTGTCCGGTCGATAGCATGCGCGATCGTGCCCGGTCAGACAATTGTGGTGCTTGAGAAATACCAGCGGCTCCACCGGAGGCTCGAAAGCGAGCTCGGAAGCGTGGTCCGCGTAGTTGAGCCCGAGCGCAAAAATCGTACCCGGCTCCGCCACCGGTGGGAGCCAACGGACGGAGTCCGGATGCAATGTGTCACCACCAGTGGTCGTGAGCTCTCCCGAGGCGCTCTCGGTGACCTCGACGACGCGTTCGCCTTGCTCGATACGGCCTCGCTTCATCGCGGAGTTCCGATCGTGTTCGTCAGCGACGGCAATCGATCCCCCGTCGTCGAAACTTCGTCCCCGTCACGGACGGCCACCCGTTCTCCGTTGAAACCCACGGCGATGACCTCGCCGGGCTCAAGGGTCATGATGTGAGAGATCTCGCTCACCAGCTCTTCGATCCCGCGAGCGAGCGACGACACCGCCACACGCGCGCGGGGCTCACCGTTTACCTCCATCGTTAAGCCGAGTCCGCTCGGGTCAACGACTTCGCTCGCCGGCGTGGGCGTGCCCACGGGGGCTGAGCCGTCCAGGCACTTTCCTTTGATGTCCGGTCGATAGTAGCTGGCTTCCGGCAGTGAGAAATCATGCACGAGACAGTAAGCACCGATGTAGGCGAGCGCATCGGAAGGTTTCGCGCGACAGCAAGCTTTCCCGATGACGACACCGACGCTCGCACCGACGACGAGGCTCTTTCCATCCGGGATCTCGACTGTGGCGCCGTCGTGACTCCAGGTGTTGCGCGGTTTGTAATACAGCACCGGACGCGTCGGCGGCTTCCCGTACGGAGGCGCGCGAAAGTCCGCTTGCAGAGACTCGAAGTGCTCGGGGTCGTTCAAAGCCACGCATACGAGCTTGCTGCGAACGGGTGTTCGGTCGTCCAGCATATTCAGGGTGACTTGAATCGTGCGGCGAGCTCTTTCGCGCCGCGCGCGAGGATCTGCGTGTCGACGCCCACGCCGATGAAGTTGGCGCCGGCGTGCTCGAACTCGGAGGCGAGCTCCGGGTCCATGCAGAGCACCCCCGCCGCTTTTCCGGCCGCTCGAGCTCTCGAGAGCGCGTCGGTGATTCTTGCGACGACATCCGGGTGACCCGGTTTGCCGAGCAAGCCCATCGACGCGGAAAGGTCCGATGGACCGAGGAACACGCCATCGATGCCGTCGTCTATTGCCAGGATCTCGTCCAGGTTCTCGAGCCCCGCGACGGATTCCACCTGGACGACCAGACAAACTTCCCGATTGGCTGATTCGAGATAATCGGACACATGATTCCAACGCGCCGCGCGCGCCAACGACGTCCCCAGGCCTCGCGCTCCGGCGGGCGGATAGCGTACGTCTCGTACCAGCTGTTCGGCTTGCGCCGCGCTCTCGACCATGGGGATGACGAGCGTTTGCACACCCAGGTCCAGGTACTGCTTGATCCCGGCCGTTTCTCCCGAGGGCGGCCGCGCGATGGCTGAGACCGGATAGGCGGACATCGCCTGCAAATGCGCCTGGATGCTGCGGAGGTCGAACGGGCCATGCTCGCCGTCAATGAGCAACCAGTCGAAGCCGGCCAGCGCGCAGATCTCCGCGACGCTGGTATCGGGCACGCCCAGCCACAAACCATAGAGCGTCTCACCGGCGGATAGCCTTTCCTTGAATGTGTTGGTCGGCGTATTCATGCGGCGTCTCAGTGAAAACGCACTACGACTGTGCCCAGCGAACCGAATTCGCCGGTGACCGTGTCGCCTGCCTTGACCGGCACCGGCCGTACGAACGAGCCCGACAGGATGAGCTGTCCGGGCGAAAGCCCAACGCCGTGCTCGGCGAAGCGCTTGCAGACCCAGCTGACCCCGTTCGCTGGATGGTCGAGCACACCGCAGGACAGCCCAGTCTCCTCGATGTTGCCGTTGAGAGACAAGGCCGCTCCGATCCAGCGCAAGTCCATCTCCTTAGGCGCTATCCGCTGGCGGCCGACGATCACCCCCGCGCTCGCGGCGTTGTCCGCGATGGTATCGAAGACTTTTCGGGTATATCCCGTCTCCGGATCGGTTCGTCTCAGCCGCGCATCGATCAACTCGAGTGCGGGGACCACGTAGTCGGTTGCCTCCAGCACATCGGAGACAGTGACGTCTCTTCCTTCGAGCGGGTCTTTCAACACGAACGCCAACTCGACCTCGATCTTCGGATCGAGGAATCGTGCCGCTTCGAGGCTCGCGCCATCCTCGAACAGCATGTCGTCGAGCAACACGCCGTAGTCCGGCTCGTCGATGTTGCTCGACTTCTGCATGGCCCGCGAAGTGAGGCCTACCTTGTATCCTTTGACCACCCTGCCCGCCGCGATTTTTCGATCCATCCAGCACTTCTGCACGGCGTAGGCGTCATCGATCGTCAGCGTCGGGAAGGAAACCGTCAGTGCCGGTATCTGTCGGCGATGTTCCTCCGCCTCGGCGAGCCGCAATGCCAGCTCTTCGATCTGGGACTCGGTTAACATCTAGCTCGTGTTCCTCCCTATCGTCGCGACGCTCGCCAACTACGTTAACACGCGCTAGGCAAGCTCTCTTTGTTTCTGTCGGAAGACGAGGATCTTGCCGCTAGCCACGTCGACGAAGGGCACGGTAACATTCTGACCCGTTCGTGGAGGCTTCGGGATTCTCACGAAGCACGAGCTTGATAACGCGGAGGATGACGATGGGCAACGTGGATCGAGTCGATATCACGCTACCGACCAACGAGATGGTCTACTACGTCAGAAAGGATCCCGAGCTGCGTGCACGGTGGCGCACGGACCGAGAGGCCGTCTGCAGGGAGTTCGGCCTCGGCCAGGAAGAAATCGACGCGTTGATGGGTGATCCCAACCCCCGGACACTCATGGATCTCGGGGTACACCAATACATGGTTCCTCACATCCTGCGACTCACATACGGCGAGACCGGGATGACCAATACGCACCCCGCGCTCGTCGCCTATCAGAACGCATTTCCCGCGGAGACGAAAGACGCTATCGGCGGCAGCAAGTGGGACGTCGCGGAGTAAAGGATGGCCGAGATCGTTGGTGCGATGGCGACCACGCACACTCCCGGCCTGCTGGGATGGTTCGAGGACGCCCCGGAAGACCAGCAAGCTGCTGCGATTTCCGCTTTCTCCAAGATGAGGGACTACATTGCGGCGCGAGACGCCACCGTAATGATCATCTTCGCCAATGACCATTTGCTCAACTGGCCCATCAACAACTATCCCAACTTCACCATCGGCATCGGCGCGGAACACGTGGGGCCCGCCGACTGGTACGACTCCTGGTTGAGCCAGGACGACAAGTATCGAGTACCGGGACACCCGGAGCTCGCCCGACACATCGTCAATGCGAGCGCCGCCCAGGGCCTATCCACCGCGCACCTGCGGGAGATGCAATTCGACGACGGCATCTCCGTTCCCACGAAGTGGCTCAACCCCGACAGCCAGACGAAGCTGATTCCGATCTCGATGAACTGCCTCGTGCCTCCCATCCCAACGCCGGCACAAGCGTACGAAGTCGGTAAGTTGCTTCGTGGCGCGATCGAGAGCTTTCCAGGCGGGGAGCGCGTGGTGCTCGTCGGCTCCGGGGGCCTCTCCCATGAGCCCGGCGGCCCGCGCTATTTCTACATCGACGACGAGTTCGACCAATGGTTTCTCGATCTGATGGCCGAAGGCGATCACGAGAAGATACTCCGCGAGTGTACGATGGAGCGGATGGAAGAAGCAGGCTCTGGGGGCACCGGCGAGCTCATCGCCTGGATTCTCGTGCTGGCCGCCACCAAGGGACCGGCGGTGGTGCTCGATTACGTGAAGTCCTACTCCTGGCGGTGCGCTTCGGGGTGGGTCGTGTGGCCCGAGCTGGCGTAAGCGCAGTGGAACATCATCTCAGCGACGACGTCGTCAGCTACGCCTGGGACAACAGCATCGCTCCTCGGCTCATCATCGACTCTGGCGACACGGTCGTGTTCGATACCCGGGATGCCGCGGATCGCTACTACGACCCTAGCTCCAACTCGACCGACGTCGAGAAGAAAGGTCCCCTCGTTGGCCACCCTCTGACCGGGCCGATCGCGGTACGGGGCGCGGAGCCCGGCCACACTCTCGCGGCGGAGATCCTTGAAGTTCGACCCAGCGCAAACTTTGGTTGGACCGCCATAAGGCCCGGACGTGGCCTACTGCCCCAAGCCGAGTTCCCGAATCACTTCTTGCAGATATGGGACTTGAGCGATGGGAAGACGGCCCGAATGCGACAGCGATCCGACATCGCCATTCCGGTCGCGCCGTTCCCCGGCATCTTGGGCACCGCATTGGATGAGCCCGGAGAGCACAGTACCATCCCCCCACGGAAGAACGGCGGCAACATGGATTTGAAATACCTGACGGCGGGCAGCACCGTCTTTTTGCCCGTTTTCGTCGCCGGAGGTCTCTTCTCCGTGGGAGACGCACATGCCGCCCAGGGCGACGGTGAGGTGTGTATTACCGCGATCGAGATGTCGGCGCGCGTGACGCTTCGCTTCGAGCTGCTCGAGTCGTATCGCGCTCCCGAGCCACAGCTACGGGCCCACGGCCCGCTCGGTGAAGCCACGAGCGCGGGCAGTTTCTTCGCGACGACGGCTCACGGCCCCGACCTGTATGAGTGCTCCCAACGAGCCGTGCGCTACATGGTGGAACATCTTGTGCGCGAGCGGGGATTGAGCCGTGAGGAAGCTTATGTGCTCTGCTCGGTCACCGTCGATCTCAAGATCAACGAGATCGTCGACCGCCCCAATTGGCTCGTCTCGGCCTTCCTGCCCGAGTGCGTATTCGTGAGCTAGCTCGATGCGACGAGACCCCGACGGATTGAGAGTCGTCATCCTTGGGCTCGGTGGTGTGGGTCGCCTAGTCGCAAGGCTCTTGGTCGATTGCGACTGGGTGCAGATCGCGGGCGTCGTCGACATCGCGCCCGATCTGGTCGACAAGGACTTGGGCGCCTTGCTCGATCGCTCGCAACCTCTCGAAGTTCGAGTCACGTCCGACGCCGACGCGCTCCTCGACCGCGTCTCTCCTGACATCGTCGTCGCCGCAACGACGAGCGGATCGCTGCACACGATCTACCCCGAGATCATCGGCGCGCTCGAGCGGGGCATCGATGTGGTGACGCCCTGCATGGACGTGTCCAACCCGTTCCTGTACGACGAGGCCGTAAGCGCTCGTATCGAGAAGGCCTGCCTCGACAACGGCGCGACATTCTTCGGAATCGGCAGCACCCAATTGGTGGTCCGATCCCTTCTCGCCGTCGCGGAGACGTGTCGTCAGATCCGAAAGATCCGCTGCTTCGTCCATGCCGATGTCTCCAAGTTCCCGCTGGCATCCAAGCAACAGGAGTTCGGTATTTTGCTGACGGCCACCGAATACGAGGAGGCGGTCGCATCAGGCCGCATCAAGGGCAGGCAGGCACTGCGCAAAGAGGCGCTCCTGCTGGCGCGCTCTCTCGGGCTCGCCTATGACGGCGAAGCGTCCCGCTACGAGCCCATCATCGAATCTGAGCGCGTCGTGGGCGTGGATCACATTTTTTCGGTCACCAGGGGTGAGCAGGTGATCGTGGACTATGTCTATCGCTTCATCGAGGACAGCGAGCACCGCTACTTCCACGAATACGAGATTGAGTCCATTCCCGAGGTCAAGGCTCACGTGGATTTTTCCATCGATCGCGGGATCGAGGGCACCGCGGTGCCGATCGTGAAGTGTCTGCCGGTGGTGGCTGCCGCCCCGCCGGGAATACTCTCCATGCTGGATTTGCCGCCCGGCTTGAACGGAAACGCCGGCGTGAGTGAAACGTCTCTCTGAACGGCGTGCACGATTTCGCGTACCAGAAACCTTCGACTCTCGGCGAGCTGTGTGATCTCGCGGCGACTCATGGATCCGCGGCACGCTTGCTCGCCGGCGGCACCGATTTGATCGTCGCGATGCGGACGGGGAGCCAACGCCCGAAAGTCGTCATCGACGCCAAACACGTCGAAGAGCTCGGACGGCTAAGCGTGGACCGCGAAGGCCTGACCGTCGGCGCCGCCGTATCCTGCAGGCGTTTGTGGACGGAGCGAGCCACGACCGGCGACTACCCGGCTCTCATCGACTCGGCGAGCCTCATCGGCGGCACGGCGGTTCAAGGGCGTGCGTCGATCGGCGGCAACTTGTGCAACGCAGCCCCGAGCGCCGACAGCGTGCCGACGCTGATCGCTCTCGGCGCCGTCGCTCACATCGCCGGACCGGACGGTACCCGACGACTTCCGGTAGAGAAGTTCTGCCTCGCGCCGGGAAAGAATGCGCTCGCGCTTGGCGAAGTTCTCGTCCATCTACACATCCCGGCGCCCGCCGAGCGCGGCGGAGCCGCGTTCAAACGGTTCATCCCGAGGAACGAAATGGACATCGCGGTCGTAAACGCAGCGGCCCGAGTGGAGCTTGACGAGAGCGGCACTCGATTCCTCGATGCCCGTGTCGCGGTAGGCTCCGTAGCGCCGACCCCCCTCTTCGTCGGAGAGGCGGGAGACGCCATGAAGGGCCAAGCCGTCAGCCGCGAGACGATCGCGAACGCTTGCGAGATCGCGACTTCTCACGCAAGACCCATCAGCGACATGCGAGGAAGTGCGGAGCAGCGCACGCTCTTGACGCGAGTCATGACCCGTCGCGCAATCGACGAGGCAGTGGCCCGAGCGGGAGGGACGGTGAGTGATGGCTAACACCACCGAGGTCGTCACCGTGGTCAACGGTCACGAAGAGCGATTCGTGTGTGAGCCTCGTCAGAGCCTGCTCGAGATCCTGCGCGACGTCTTGCACCTTACCGGAACCAAAGAAGGATGTAACGACGGGAACTGCGGAGCCTGTACCGTCCTACTGGACGGCGTGTCGGTGAACTCGTGCTGCGTGCTCGGAGTCGAAGTCGACGGCGCTCGGATCGAGACGATCGAGGGTGTGGCCGACGGTGACGTCCTCCACCCGATTCAGGAAGCCTTCATCGCGGAGACCGCCCTGCAGTGCGGCTATTGCACCCCCGGACTGATCATGGCGGCGAAAGATCTGCTCGGGCAAGATCCACTGCCCTCGGACGAACGCGTTCGCCTCTGGCTCGCCGGCAATCTCTGTCGATGCACCGGCTATGACCGGATCGTCAAAGCCGTTCGTCTCGCCGCGGAAGGATCGCAGAGCGAATCATGAACGTCGTGGGTACCTCGCCTCGAAGGCCCGACGCGATCGACAAGGTGACGGGCCGCGCCCGATTCGGTGATGACATCCATTTGCCGAGAATGCTCCATGGCAAAGTGCTGCGTAGCCCTCATCCCCACGCGGTGATACGGAGCATCGACGTCAGCGCCGCCGCCGCCATGCCCGGGGTCCACGCCACGTTGACCGGCAACGACTTACCTGCTCTCGAGCCCACGATCATCGCCCACGGAGGCGCCAGCACCATAGACATCAAGGACATCGCCGAGAATTGCATCGCCCGCCACAAGACCCTCTACGATGGCCACGTCGTCGCGGCGGTCGCGGCCGAGACGATTCATCTGGCGGAGCAGGCGGCGGAGCGGATCGAGGTCGACTACGAGCTTCTGGAGCCCGTCATGACGCTCGAGGAGGCGCTCGAGGACGGCGCCCCCGTCTTGCATGAAACCTTCTCCCCCGGCGGGTTCATTCTCCAAACCCGACAAACCCATCCGAACGCGTGCTCCTTCGAGCTCGGAATGGGAGACGACGACGCGTTTCGCGATGCGGAGCACATCCTCGAAGAAACGTTCACGAGCCGTGCCGTGCATCAGGGGTATATCGAGCCCCACTCCGTGACCGTCGAGTGGATCGGAAATGACGCGATCACGGTTTGGACCAGCACCCAGGGCCACTTCGCGATCCGCGAGCAGTTGGCTCTCGTCCTCGAACACCCGCTGAACAAGATAAAAGTCGTCCCCATGGAGATCGGCGGTGGCTTCGGCGGCAAAGACCAGGTCTACGTGGAGCCGCTCGCGGCGATGCTCGCGAAGAAAACCGGACGCCCGGTCAAGATGTCGATGTCCCGCGCCGAGATGTTGCGCGGCACGGGCCCGAGCCCAGGGACTTGCATCCGCGTGAAGCTCGGCGCCAAGCGAGACGGCACTCTGGTGGCGGCGGACATGACTCTTACCTACGAAGCGGGTGCTTATGCGGGCGGACCGGTGACGTCGGCCGCGCTAGCCGCGACCGCCAGGTACAACATCCCGCACCAGAAGCTTCTCGGGCACGATGTCCTGGTGAACAAGCCGAAGATGAAGCAGTATCGTGCTCCCGGCGGTCTACCCATGAACTTCGCCATGGAGTCGACGCTCGACATGCTCGCGCACCGGGTCGGCATCGATCCTCTTCGAATACGTCTCGATAACGCGATGAAGACCGGCGACCGCATGATCACCGGCGTGGCCTGTCAGACGATTGGCGGCATCGAGCTGCTCGAGGCGGTGCGCGACCATCCGCATGCGAGCGCGCCTCTCGAGGGCCGAAACCCTGGACGAGGCATGGCTTACGCCATGTGGTTCGGCGCGGCTATGACGTCGAGCGCGGAGCTCACCGTGAACCCGGATGGCAGCGTCCACCTCAGCGCCGGAACCCCGGACTTGAGTGGAACGCGGATGACACTCGCGATGCAGGCAGCGGAGACTCTAGGGATACCCGTCTCGCAAATCTCCGCCTCGATCCCCGATACCGATGCCATCGCTTTCTCCTTCATGGCCGTTGGGAGTCGCACCACCCATTCCACTGGAATCGCTGTGTATGAGGCAGCCGTCGACTTGCTCGAGCGTATGTCCGAGCGGGCCGCTCTTTACTGGGATATCGACGCGCGCGAGGTAAACGCTGTCGACGGCGTTTTCCGCGATCGGAGTGACGATTCCCGGTCGCTCAGCTTCAAGCAACTAGCGCATCGACTCGAGAAGCTGGGCGGCCCCATCACGGTTCACAAGAGCGTGACCCCAAAATCGAACGGCGCGCAGCTCAGCGCTCACCTCGTGGACATCGACGTAGACATCGAGACCGGGAAGATCGAGATTCTCAGATACACCGCGTTTCAGGATGTCGGCAAAGCGGTACACCCGGATCTGGTCTCGGGCCAGATGCAAGGTGGCGCCACCCAAGGCATCGGCTGGGCGTTGAACGAAGCGTACGAATACAGCGCGGAAGGCACGTTGCAGAACACGAGCCTGCTGGACTACCGCATGCCTACCGCCTTGGATCTGCCGGACATCGAGTCCGTCATTCTGGAAACGCCAAACCCCAACCACCCCTACGGCGTTCGAGGCGTGGGCGAGTCGTCGATCATGCCGCCCGCGGGTGCACTCGCAAATGCGCTGTTCGACGCGGTCGGCGTCAGGATGACGGCTCTTCCGATGACGCCAGGTGCGGTGCTCATGAAGCTGAACGAGAAATAGCCCTCTCGTGATCTTGACCCTGTGAGACCGGGTGACCGATACTGCTCGAAAGGCTCGGTGTCGACTCGGGCGGTTGGGATGAGAATGAACCAGGTCTTCATACCTTCGCACCTACAGCATCTGACCGGCGGTCAGGACAGTGTCGCGGTCGAAGGGAAGAACATTCGTCAAGTGATCCGAGCTCTCGACAACACCCATCCGGGCCTCGCTGCACGACTCGTCGACGGAGATCGCCTGAAGCCGGGAGTCGCCGTTGCCATCGACGGCGCCGTGGACCATCTAGGCCTGTACGCCACTCTCGAAAGAGACAGTGAAATCTTCTTCGTCCTCGCGATCGAGGGTGGATAGCCGACGCTATCCGAAATAGTCGTCCAGATTCAGCGTGTCTTCTCCGCGGGAGCGTGTGCGCTGAAATTCGGCTAGCCTGCCGTGCGGCGCCGTCGCGTCGATCCCTATCCGTCCGCGGTGAAGAACATCGTCACCGTACTCGTAGCCGCCGGGCACGTTGTCGATGAGCATGGTTCGCCCATCGATCGGCCCGCGCGCGAGAAAGGCCCACCACACGTCGTTCAGATCGTGGATGTCCACGTCCTTGTCGACGACCATACACGCCAGATTGTAATGAGGGTTCGCCGCGAACACTTTCAGCATCACATGCTGCGGGTGCCCCTCATACTGCTTGTCGATTTTCACGACGGTGCAATAAAGGGTCGTGTTGCACGCCACGTCGAGAATGCCCGGGAGCTCTGAAACGAGATTGCGATAGACCCGGGTGGCGAAGGTCGCGTGCACCGCCGTGAGGTCATCGCGGCTCCCGCACAGGAGACCCTGGAAATAGGCACCCTTACGCCAGTGCACCGCGGCAATATCCGCAACGAAACCCTGATTCTCCTTGCAGTAGTACCCGTTGAACTCACCGAACGGCCCTTCCGGCCGCCGCTCATGCGGCCGGATGCGCGCCTCGACGACGATTCCCGTATCGGCGGGAACGAGTAAATCCAGCTCCCGGCACGCTCGCATGGCGAGCTGCCCCCCGCTCATCTGGGCAGCGATCTTGAGCTCATCCTGATCGATCGGGATCGACGTGCACGCCGCCATGAAGACGGCGGGTGAGACACCTATCAACCACGCCACCTCGAGCGGTTCCCCCATCGCCTCCGCTTTGGCTTGGTATTTTGCGAAGTCTTGAACCGAGTCGATGCAGCAACGTATCTCGTTGTCGTCGATCATGAGAGCACGGCTGAAAGCCAAGTTGAGGACGCCCGTCTCCGGGTCTTTGCCAATCAGGACCCCCGCGGTGATGTAGGGACCCGCGTCGTTCTCTCGCCACACAATTTGGGGTAAATCCGAGAGCTTGCCCGTTTCCAGCTCATCGGAGAGGTCCACCCGTTGGGGATAATCGTCGCCAAGTAACATCGCGTCGTTTACGGTTTGCGCCCAGTGTTGGCAGAAGCCACGATCCCCGGCACCGACCATGTCCCGAATACGAGATTCGCTGCCGTAGAGGTTGCAGACGACGGGAAGCTCGCTGCCTCGGACGCGATTGAAGAGGATCGGGAGGTCACTTTCTTTCTGAGACTTCGCCGTGACGGCGGCCAGCTCGTGCACCGGGTCGACCTCGCGATCTACGATCCGCATTTCGTCGCGGGCGAGAAGCTCGGCAATGTACTCTTGCATGGGTCAGTCCACCTTAGTTCCTGTCAGAAGTTTCGCTAACATAACAGCCACGACTGGATGAAGAGAAGCGCCGGAGGCCAATGTGAGTTCTCGAGACAGACGCCCGAACAACGTAGCATTGCCCGCCGAGGAGATGAAGCAGCTAGGCTACGCCGCTGTCGATATGATCGTCGAGCACTACCAGGCCGTCGCCGACAAGCCAGTCCTCGAGCAGGAGTGGAGGCCTCGTGAGGGAATACTCACGGAGCCTTTCAGTGCTGACGCCAAGGATCCGTTCGAGGTCATGAGGCTGGCGCGGGACGAAGTGTTCGCACACGGCATGCAAATGAACCATCCGCGGTTCTTTGCCTACGTCCCGGGCTCGGGGAACTTCATCGGCGCGCTCGCCGAGCAGCTTCTCTCCGGCTTCAACACCTCCTGCGTGACCAACCAGGGAAACTGGGGGCCGATCACGGTCGAGCGCAACACCGTCTCTTGGTTGTGCGAGCAGTTCGGTTTCCCCGACTCGGCAGGAGGTCTATTCACCAGCGGGGGCTCGTCCGCGAATCTGATCGCTTTGACGGCCGCGCGTCACGTGGCGCTGAACGATGACGTCGACGAGGCGGTCGTCTACGGCACGGCGGAAACGCATCGTTGCATCGGCCGGGCTCTGTTCATGCTGGGCTTCCGCCGGGAGCAACTACGGTTGCTCGAACCGGATGAGGATCTGCGCATGGTCCCTGAGCGTCTCGCCGCGGCGATCCGGGAAGATCGGGCCGCCGGAAAACGCCCCTTCTGCGTTGCCGTCAGCGCAGGGTCGACCAGCAGCGGCTCCGTCGATCCGCTCGACGCCATTGCCGACATCTGCCGGGCGGAGTCCATGTGGCTGCACGTCGATGCCGCCTTCGGCGGCGGTGCCATCCTGACCGAGCGGGGCCGGAAACGCATGAACGGGATCGAAAGGGCCGACACGATCGCCGTCGACCCCCATAAATGGTTTTTCCAGCCATACGAGTGCGGCTGTGTGTTGTCCAGGGAGCCCGCGAGTCTTTTTGAGAGCTTCCGCGACGTCGCCGTCTACGAGCGCGACACCGACTCGGGCGATGGTCCGGCAGAAATGAACTATCGCGATATGGGATTACAACGCTCTCGTAACTTCAAGGCGTTCAAGCTATGGATGTCATTGCAGGTTTTCGGGGTGGACGCATTCCGACGGGCGGTGGATCACGGCTTGGATCTAGCCGAGTTTGCGGAGCAGCACCTGCGAAGCCGGCCGCACTGGGAGGTCGTCACCAAAGCGACCCTCGGCATCGTGACCTTCCAGTACCGGATGGACGGCCAGAGCGAAGACGAGACCGACCGGCTGAACGAAGCGATGACGCGCGCCATCTGTCGTACCGGCTACGCTTATATGAGCACCACGGTGGTTCGCGGTCGGAAAGTGCAGCGACTGTGCCTCAACCGCCACGATGCGACCGAGGAAGATTTGGTCGAGACGATCGCGCGACTCGAAGGGATAGCGAAGGAGCTCACGCGAAGTCCAGCGTGAGCTGCGACATTCACTCCGGGCTGGCGATGAACTCCGTGCTCACGATGAGCTCGTCGTACCAGATCTCGCCCATAGGGTGGTCTTCGGTCGCGTCCTTGTCGGTAGTGTACGGGAGCAGATAGACCTTTCCGTATTTGTAGTTCGGATCGTCCGTTCCTCTTATGTAGAAGTCGTGATCAATGACGACCTGCTGCGGCTCCCCCTCGTGCGCCGCCCAGATCGTCACGTGAGACAGTGGGGGCCCGGTCCGATCGGGCTGCCGCGGTCCTATGTCGAGCCGCATTTGAATCGTCATCCATTCTTCGCTCTCCAAGTACCAGCAGTCAGGCCCCGTATAGCCCCAATCGCGGCGCTGGTCTTGTGTCGGATCCGGGATCCACCAGCACTGCGGCGAAGCGTTCACGTTGGGTTGATAGTCCTTCTGGTTGCTGCCGAAGAACCGCTCCCCTGTCGCCTCTTGGAATCCGATATACCAACCGCACGCGTGGTAGCCGGCAAGATAGTGATCGGGACCGTGGTCCAACACGATCTGAAGCGCGTCGCAAGGGTTCGAGGACGGCGCTCCCAGCACTTGATCCCCACCGGCGATGATCGCGTGCTTGAAGATGGTGCTGCCTCCGGTGATGCTCCTTAGATAGCGTCGCTCGGTCTTGTAGGTCGGGCTACTCGGGTCGCAGTCGAAGTACAGGAAATCGCAGTTGACGCGATATCGGTACTGAAGGTAGAAGGCGTCGCCTTCACCGAACTGCTGCGACAGGTCGTCCGAGAAGTTCGTCGTGAACTCGCCGGCGCCGGCGGGACCGGAGAACCCCGGATACTCGAACTTCAGGGAGCCCGTCCCCGAAGCCTTGACCGTCGCGTCGAGCCCGGCCAGCGTGTTGCCGTGCTGCTGGTCGACGCCGCGCCATTTCCTCCACCACGCTTGTGTCGGTATGCCTTCGGTGCCGTCCGGGTTCGGCATGAGCCGACGTTGACCCGAGCCGTCCACACCCCACGGCCCCTCGGTGTCGAGCGGGTCGCAAAAGATCACGCCGGAACCGTTGCAGCGCTCGGAAAAGCTCGTACCGCTCGGCGGCGAGCCCGAGGGCGAGACCGATACGTTGTCGAACGACGCACCGTCATTCGCCCAAACGTACATTGCCGCCGTTCCCGCCACGTGGCTAGAGTCCGTCAAGGAGACGACCAAGCCTCCGTCGACGCTGACCTCGAGCAAGGTTCCGTCGACACTCACCTCGACCGCGTAGGTCTGGCCCTGCACGAAGGGCACCGCCTCGGAGAACAGCGTCGTGAACGCTCCTCCGACCCGTTTGTCCAAACGACGCTCGTTCCGTTGTTTGTCCCACAAGAAACGGTAGTAGTTGTTCTCGTCGCTATAGCGGAACATCACGCCGACGATGTCGTCGTCGGCCGAGCTCATGTCAAAGCTCAAGACGTAGTTGTCCCACCCGAACCCACCGTCATAGGACAGGTACGTCCCTAGACGCTCGACCCCCTTCTTCCACGCGTTCGTCGTGTGTACGAGCGCGCCGCCCGAAACCAGCCACGACGGTGCTCCCGACGTCGTGTCGTCTCCCACCGTCCAGCCCGCGAAGTCGCCGTCGTCGAAGTTCTCGTCCAGCAGTGTCGAAGGTGCCGCATGTACCTGGATCGACAGGCTCGCATCATCCGTCGCCAGCACGTTGTCCGTTACCGTCGCCGTGAACGCCACATTCCCGCTCGACGTCGGCGTTCCCGAGATCTCTCCACTCGTAGCGTTGAGGCCGAGGCCGGCCGGCAATGCTCCCGTGGTGATGCTCCAGTCATAGGGAGGAACCCCTCCCGACGCCATCATCGTCGCACTGTAGAACACGCCCTCCGTCGCATCGGGGAGCGAGCTCGTCGTGACCTCGGGCAACACGCTCGGGATGTCGTTCACCGTCACGTCCACCGACCCCGGTGTACTCGCCAGACCATCCGAGACGTCCACCGATATCGTAATCACCCGGCTCGTCACCACCGCCGGAGCCGTGTAGACAGGGCTCGAGGACGTCGCGTCATCGAAGCTGCCGTCCCCCGCCGCGACACTCCACAAATAGCTCAGAGAGCTCGGACCGTCTCCGTCCGTCGCGCTCACCGACAGCGCGCTCGTCGTCAGCTCGTCCAGAGTCGAAGGCGTCGCCGT
>Ga0315338_1000671_pt1 | contig 65607 bp, 68 predicted proteins | sample ASW8metaG_FD_204518 | JGI IMG/M metagenome (GOLD analysis project Ga0315338, IMG submission 204518) | Ammonia-oxidizing marine archaeal communities from Monterey Bay, California, United States - ASW #8 | ecosystem: Environmental > Aquatic > Marine > Coastal | place: USA: California | collected...
CGTAGGTGAGCGACAGACCGAAGTCCCGGTTCAGGCCCTCGAAGTTGATGGCGGTGAGGCCGACCTCGATGGCCTCGGCGGTGACGCCCCGGAACGAGTCCGTCAGCACGATCGTCGTGGTCGTGGTGGTCGGAGCTGCCGTCGTGGTCGGAGCCGCCGTCGTGGTCGGAGCCGCCGTCGTGGTCGTCGTGGTGGTGGTCGGAGCTGCCGTCGTGGTCGGAGCCGCCGTCGTGGTCGTCGTGGTGGTGGTCGGAGCTGCCGTCGTGGTCGGAGCCGCCGTCGTGGTCGGAGCCGCCGTCGTGGTCGTCGTGGTGGTGGTCGGAGCTGCCGTCGTGGTGGTGGTTGGTGCCACCGTCGTCGCTGTCGGGGTGGACTCGTCATCTCCGCAACCGGCCGCCAACAGCAAGGCGGTGAGAAGGATGATTGGACTGGCAGTGCGTGGTGTCATCGATACCTCCCTCAGGGCCAAGTGTGCCAGCCTTTTGTCCGACGGTGTTAAGCGCGGGCGGCTCAGTTCGCCCCCGGAGTTGGGAGAACGACCGTGGCGGTGGACTTGCTTGCTCTGTAAACGGTTCCATTTGGGTTGGCTCGTGTTCAGGCGGCCAGATAGCAACTAGAGCGACAGTTGGGGGGGAGTAACCTGTGAACGAAGTGCCTGTGGCAGAGGTAGGACTGGACACGAGACGCTGGTGGCACGGCACGGTGGGCTATCAGGTGTACCTCCGATCGTTCGCCGACTCGAACGATGACGGCATCGGTGACCTGGTTGGGATCCACGGCCGTCTCGACTACCTGGCAGACCTGGGCGTCGACTTCGTCTGGGTCACTCCGTTCTACCCGTCGCCCATGGCCGACTGGGGCTACGACGTCGCCGACTACTGCGACGTCGACCCCCGTTTCGGCACTCTCGACGACTTCGACACCCTGATCGACGGCGCACACCGGCTGGGACTGAGGATCCTGGTGGACCTGGTGCCCAATCATTCCAGCGACGCCCACCCCTGGTTTCGCGATGCCATCACCGGTCGTGAAAGCGACCATCGCGACTACTACATCTGGGCCGATCCGGGCCCCGACGGTGGCCCACCGAACAACTGGGTTGCCTACTTTGGCGGTCCGGCCTGGACGCTAGACCCGGCCTCCGGTCAGTACTACATGCACCTGTTCCTGCCTGAGCAACCCGACCTCAACTGGCGCAACCCGGCGGTGGCCGACGAGTTCGACCGGATCCTGCGCTTCTGGTTGGACCGTGGGGTCGGTGGCTTCCGGATCGACGTGGCCGGTGCCCTGGTTAAGGACGACCTGCTGCGCTCCAACCCCCAGATCGGACCGTGGGACCCGACCGCCGGCCGGTATGAACAGTGGCTGGCCTTCGACCACCGCCACGACGTTTTTCAACCCGGGAGCCACGATGTGTTTCGCCGGTGGCGTGCCATCTGCGACGAGTACGACGCCTACCTCCTCGGCGAGACCTACCACCCCGATCCACAGGGCCTGGCCGAACTGGTGCCCGGCGACGGGATGCACAGTGGATTCTGGTTCGCACCGATGCACGTCGACTGGAACGTCGACAAGCTTCGCCGGGTGCTGGCCGCACCCGTCGACCTGCTCGGTGAGCGGCTCCTCTGGGCGGCCGGTAGCCACGACGTGCCGAGGTCGCCTTCCCGGTTCGGCGGCGGCGACCTCGGCCGGGAACGCACCCTGGTCCTCAACGTGCTGTTCTCCTGCCTGCCCGGCGTGCCGGTCCTCTACCAGGGCGAGGAACTGGGCCTGGTCGACGGCCGGGTACCCGCAGAGGCGGTGCTCGACCCGGTGGACAACGGTCGCGACGGTTGTCGGACCCCCATGCCGTGGACGCCCGGACCGGGAAACGGTTTCACCACGGGAGAGGCGTGGCTGCGCTCCGACCCCCGGGCCGACGAAGAGACCGCCCGTGCTCAGGTCGGCGCCCCCAACTCGTGGCACACCCGCTATGCAGACCTGTTGAGCTCCCGCAGGACCCTGCCCGACCTGGTCGGCCAACCGGTTGTCTGGACCGACGGCGGCCACGGCCCGGTCGTCGCCTACCAGCGTGGATCGGTAGGCGTGGCCGCCAACACCTCGTCCGACCTGCACCATGTGGACCTACCAGCCGGGGCGTCCGTCGTTTATGCCACGCATGGAGCTAAGGCCGACGGTGGGAAGCGGCTGACCCTGGCAGCCCATGAGGCTGCCATCTGGATGGATCGGTCACGAGAGGTCGGGCTCGCCGGGTAGACACGTCGAGGTTCCAACCGAGCTGATCGTGCGCTCCTCGCCGGGACCGGTGGGCTGAGGGGAACGAACACGGGCCGGCGGAGCCGAGCCCAGAACTAGAATCCGTGACCGGGCCGCCGAGCAGAGGGAGGAACGCGTGGCCAGTGCCGAACAGCAGGGCACCGAACTGCTGGCCGTGGCAGACGTGGCCGTCGGGGGCGACCGGCCCCACGACATCCGGGTCAACGACGATCGCTTCTGGGAGCGGGTGCTGCGCGACCGCGAGCTGGGCCTGGGCGAGGCCTACCAGGACGGCTGGTGGGATGCCGACCGCCTCGACGAGTTCCTGGTGCGCGTGCTGACCGCCGACCTGCGGGCTTCGGTCAGGTCCAGCCCGTCGCTCGTCTGGAACGTCGCCCGGGCACGGATCATGAACCGCCAGACCACCGCCCGGGCGGCACGCAACGCCCAGGCCCACTACGACATCGGCAACGACCTGTACCTGCGAATGCTCGGCGACGAGATGGTCTACAGCTGCGCCTACTGGAAGGACGCCGACGTCCTGGCCGCCGCCCAGGCCGCGAAATTGGACCTGGTCTGTCGCAAACTCGGACTCGGGCCGGGGATGCGGGTGCTCGACATCGGCTGCGGATGGGGTGCCTTCGCCCGCCACGCTGCGAGCCACTACGGCGTCCACGTCACGGGCATCAGCCCCGCCGGCGAGCAGATCGACGAGGCGAGGCGGCGTGCCGGCGACCTGTCCGTCGAGTTCCTGCAGAATGACTACCGGGACGTCGACGGCGGCTTCGACCGGATTGTCAGCATCGGCATGATGGAACACGTCGGGCCTCGCAACTTCGGCACCTTCTTCGACACGTGCCGCCAACTGCTCGTCCCTGACGGGCTGATGCTCCACCACACCATCGGGTCCAACGAGTCGAAGGACCACACGGACGCCTGGTTCGACCGGTACATCTTCCCCGGCGGCGTGGTCCCGTCCCTGCACCAGTTGGCCGGCTCCTCCCAGCCGCACTGGACCGTCGAGGACGTCCAGAACCTAGGTCCCGACTACGATCGGACGCTGCTGGCCTGGCACGACAACATCGAGGCCCGCTGGCACGAAATCCCGCACTATGACGAGCGCTTCCGCAGGACGTGGCGCTACTACCTGCTGTCCTCCGCCGCCTCATTCCGCGTCCGGAACCTCCAGCTCTTCCAGGTCGTTTTCCGTCGCACCGCACAGGTCTCACCCCGTTACGACGCCCAGCGTTAGCCCCGGCAGGAGAGGCCCACGTCGGCGCCGAGGGCGGGTATGGGACAGACTCGGAAGCGATGGACTTCGACCTTCCACCGGACGACGAACCACGACGCCTCGAAGTGCGGGCGTGGCTCGAGGCCAACCCGGAGCCCACCCCGGACGAACTCCTCGACGCCGGCTACACCGTGCCGCACTGGCCGGCCCCCTGGGGGATCGAGGCCGATCCGATGCACCAGATCGTCATCGACGAGGAGTTGCGTAGGGCCGGCGTGCGACGGCCCGACAACGCGATCGGCATCGGTTGGGCAGCACCCACGATCCAGCTGGCCGGAACCGAGGAGCAGAAGCAGCGGTACCTGCGACCGATCTTCACCGGCGAGGAGTTCTGGTGCCAGATGTTCTCCGAGCCCGATGCCGGCTCGGACCTCGCCAGCCTGGGCACCCGGGCCGTCCGCGACGGAGACGAGTACATCGTCAACGGGTCCAAGATCTGGACCAGTGGTGGCCACCTGGCGAAGTTCGGCATCCTCATCGCCCGGACCGACCCGGACGTGCCGAAGCACAAGGGCATCTCCTACTTCATCTGCCCGACGGACCTGCCGGGCATCTCGATGACGCCGATCATCGACGCCACCACCGCCCACTCCTTCAACCAGGTGTTCTTCGAAGACGTGCGGATCCCCGCCGACCTGCTCGTCGGCGCCGAGGGCGACGGCTGGCGCCTCGCCCGGGTGACGCTCGCCAATGAGCGGGTGTCGTTGTCGTCGGCCGGCTCGCTCTGGGGTGCCGGCCCCTCGGCCGAGGACCTGCTCGAACTGGTCCGCCGCGCCGGCGGCTGTGACGACCTGGTCCTGCGCCAGAAGATGGCGTCCCTCAAGTGCGAGGCCGAGGTGCTGCGCCTCAACCGACTGCGGACACTCTCGGCGAAGTTGTCCGGGCGCACGCCGGGCGTCGAGGCGTCGATCCAGAAGGCGATGGCCGACGACCACGGCCAACACGTCATGGAACTGGCCAAGGAACTCGCCGGTACCTCCGGGATGCTCGTCGGCTCCGGCCCGAAGGGGGTGCTCCGTCCGGTGCTCGAGGAGAGTTTCACTGACAACCTCCTTCGCACCCGCCAGTTCCCGGACGTGTCCTCGATCTGGCACTACGGGTTCATCTTCTCGCCGGCGCTCACGCTCGGCGGCGGAACCTTCGCCGTGCAGCGCAACATCATCGGCGAGCGGGTGCTCGGCCTCCCCCGCGACATCGACGTGGAGTCCGGGAAGTCCTGGTCCGAAGCCCGGACAGCATCGAGGGGCTGATTCCGTGCGGGCAGGGGACCTCACCACCCCAGCCCTGCTGGCCGACGCGGGGGTGCTCGACCACAACGTGGCGGCGATGTCCGCCCAGCGCCCGGGGTCGGCGCTGCGCCCCCATGTCAAGGCGTTCAAGTGCACGGCGCTGGCCGGCCTCCTGGCCGACGCCGGCCACACCGGCTTCTGCTGCGCCACCGTGCGTGAGGTCGAGGGCATGGCTGCCGCCGGCCTGGGCGACGACCTGCTGCTCGCCAACGAGGTGCTCGGCACCCGCCGCCTGGGGGCCCTCGTGGCGTCGGGCGCCGCCCGGGTGACGGTTGCCGTGGACTCACCGGAGACGATCGCGGCCGCTGTCGCCGGCGGCGTGCGCGAGGTGCTCGTCGACGTGGACGTCGGCATGCCCCGCTGTGGCTGCGACCCGGCCGACGCCGGCCGACTGGCCGACGATGCCCGCGCCGTCGGGCTGTCGGTGCGCGGAGTGATGGGCTACGAGGGCCACCTGATGCACGACCCGAAGGCCGAACGCCGCGCAGGCGCCGTGGCGGAGGCGATGGAGGTGCTGGCCGGCGCCCACGCCGAGGTCGGCGGCGACGTGGTGTCCGGCGGCGGGACCGGGTCGTGGGACTGCAACCACCTGGTGACCGAACTCCAGGCCGGCTCCTACGTGCTGATGGACGGTGCCTACGCCAGGCTGGGCTTGCCGTTTCGGGAGGGCCTCGTGCTCCTCACGACCGCCGTGTCGGTGAGCGCCCGGGGGTGGGCGGCCCTCGACGGCGGCCTCAAGGCCCTGGCGATGGACAGCGGCGACCCGGTCCTCGTCGGCGACGGAGAGGTGCTCTTTTGTTCGGACGAGCACACGACCGTCACCGGCGCGTTCACCGTGGGCGAGAGGGTCGGCCTGCGACCTGCGCACATCGACCCGACGATCGCCAAGCACGACACCCTCCACCTCGTCGACGACATGTCGGCTGGAGCGGACGCCGACGTGGTGGAGTCCTGGCCGGTCGACCTGCGGGGCTGGTAGGGGCGATGGGGGGATTCCGGTCCGACGGCACCTGGCGTAACTGGGCCGGCAATCAGGTGGCCCACCCGGCCCGTGTCGAGCGGCCGCGCACGGAGGAAGAGGTGTCGGCACTGGTGCGTCGTGCTGCCGCCGAGGGCCGACAGGTCCGGGTGGTCGGCGCCGGACACTCGTTCACGGCGATCGCCGTCACCGACGACGTGCTCGTCACCCTCGACGACCTCGCCGCCGTGGTCGACATTGACCGGGAGACGGGGCTCGTGAGGGTCCAGGCCGGGATCCGCCTGACTGCCCTGAACCCGCTGCTCCACGCCGCCGGTCTGGCGATGCCCAACCTGGGCGACATCGCCTACCAGTCGGTGGCCGGGGCGATCTCGACCTCGACGCACGGCACGGGCCTCGGATTCCGGAGCATCGCCGACGGGGTCGTCGGCCTGCGCCTCGTAACCGGCGACGGCTTCGTCCTGGCCTGCGACGGTGGCCAGAACGCCGACCTGCTGCACGTGGCCCGCGTCGGACTCGGCGCACTCGGGATCGTGACCGAGGTGACGCTCCGATGCGTCCCGGCCTTCAACCTCCACGCAATCGAGGAGGTCCTGCCCATCGACGAGGTACTCGACCGCTTCGATGGGTTCGCCGAGGCCACCGACCACACCGAGTTCTTCTGGATGCCACACACCGGCCGGGCCCTGCTCAAGCGCAACACGCGGACCACCGAAGCGCCGCCGCCTCCACGCAACCGTCGCCATGCGTTGCGTCGCCGGTGGAAGCGCTTCAAGAACAAGGAACTGATGGAGAACGCCGTGTTCGGTGCCCTCAACCACCTCGGCCGGTTGCGGCCGTCGCTGGTCCCGCGCCTCAACGGCCTGGTCGCCGGCGAGGGGCGGGCCGAATACCTCACCACCAGCTACGAAGTGTTCGCCAGCCCCCGCCGGGTGCGGTTCTACGAGATGGAGTACGCCGTGCCACGAGAGCACGGCCTCGAGGCGTTCCGGCGGGTGCAGGAGGTCGTCGACGGCCTCGGCCGACCGATCACGTTCCCCGTCGAGTTCCGCATCCTCGGCGGCGACGACATCCCGCTTTCGACTGCGTCGGGACGCGACACCGCCTACATCGCCGTGCACGTCTTCCGCGGTACCCGGTACGAGGACTACTTCCGCGGGGTCGAGGCGGTCATGGACGACTATGGCGGCCGGCCCCACTGGGGCAAGCTCCACTTCCAGTCGGCAGCGACGCTTGCCGATCGCTACCCGGACTGGGAGGCGTTCCGGTCCGCACGTGCCCGACTGGACCCGGACGGACGGTTCTCGAACGACTACCTGGACCGGGTGCTCGGCCCGGTGGCCTGACCCGCTCCGGCGAGGAGCGTGGACACGAGGGCCAACGACCCGAACACGACGTAGGCCACCGACGTCGACGTCACCGTGTCGGTGATGCGGGCGTTGACGAAGCCCGACAGGAGTGAGGCCCCGGCCATGGTCACGAATCCAGGGTGTGAGCGTCGTGAGGGCGACCCGACTACTACCCTCGGCGCTATGAGCGACCAGACGCCGGATGACCCTCAGGACGATGTCGAACTCGATGCGCTCGAAGCCGATGTCGCCGTTATCGAGGTCGCCATGGAGAAGGTCGACAGCGGTGACCTCGACGGCTACGAGGAGGTCACTGCCGACCTCGACGCCGACCCGTCAGAGCAGGTCGGGGACGGTGCCGTCGGTGATGGGCTCGATGCGGGGCCCGAGGGCCAGCCCGCCGTCTAACCATTCAATCCACCGGCCCGCCAGGTTGGCGATCCGGGTCCACGGCTCACCGCACGCCTTCTCCAGTGCATAGATCACGCCTCCGTGGGTGACGACCAGGGCCTCACTCTCGGTCCGGGCCACGACCCGGCCCAACCCCGCACCCACCCGACCCATCAGGGCGACGTCGTCTTCGTAGCCCTCTGGTCGCGTCCCCGAGTCGAGGTGCCCCGGCCAGCCGGCCTCGATCTCGTCGCGGGTGAGTCCCTGCCACGGCCCGGCATCGCGTTCCATCAGGTCGGGGTCCGTCGGCACCGGGCCGACGCCGAGTTCGGCGGCGATGATCACGGCGGTGTCGGCGGCCCGCCGCAGCGGTGATGCGGTCACCGATTCGAACGTTCCCAGCATCCGGGCGGCGGCCTCCGCCTGCTGCAGGCCCCGCTCGCTGAGAGGCGGGTCCGCCTGCCCCTGCCAGCGGCCGACGGCGTTCCATTCGGACTCGCCGTGGCGGATGAGGAGCAGGCGTGGCACGGATGCCGACCGTATCGGCCTTGGGAGCGCAGAGGACACCCCCGTACACTTGACGGCATGGCCGTTCTTCGTCTCTTCGCTTCCGTGCGCGTCGCCGCCGGAACCGGCGAGGTGGAAGTCCCCGGATCCACCGTCGGACAGGTCGTGGGGGCCGCATGCGACCGCTTCGGCGACGAGTTTGCCGGCCTCGTGCAGAACTGTCGCGTCTGGCTCAACGGCGATCCCGCCGGCGACGACGACCCGGTCGTCGCCGACGACGAGGTGGCGATCCTGCCGCCGGTGTCCGGAGGCTGCTGATGCGCCACCTGGCCGTCCTCTCGCTGCACACCTCGCCGCTGGTCCAACCGGGCGCCGGAGACGGCGGCGGAATGACCGTCTACGTCCGCGAGGTCGTGTCCGCACTGGCCCGGGCGGGTGGGCAGGCCACCGTGTTCACCCGCCGGACCGACGACCGGACCCCCGGGGTCGTCGAGGTCGAACCGGGATTCCGGGTCGTGCAGGTCGACGCCGGCCGCCACGACCTCCCGAAGGAGCGACTCCCGGAGATCGTCGACGAGTTCGCCGACCGGGTCTCCGAACACCTCGTCGACGGTGGCTTCGACGGTCTGCTCGCCAACTACTGGTTGAGCGGCCAGGCAGGCCACCGGCTCAAGCACGAACTCGACCTGCCCCTCATCACGGTCTTCCACACGCTGGCCCGGGTCAAGGCGGAGACCGGCGACTTCGAGCCGAAGAGGCGCATGGACGCAGAGGCAGAGGTGATCCGGTGCTCCGACGTGATCCTCGCCAACAGCGTCGAGGAGGCCCGCCAACTCACGCACCACTACGGCGCAGTCGAGTCCCGGATCGAGGTTGTGCCACCCGGTGTCGACCACTCCTCCTTCTCGCCCGGCTTCCAGGACGACGCCCGCGACTCTCTTGGCATCGGCCCCGGTGAGGTGCTGCTCTTCGTGGGCCGCATCCAGCCCCTGAAGGGCGTCGACGTGGCCGTCCGCACCCTTGCCGAACTCGATCGGCCCGATTCCCGCCTCGTTGTCGTCGGTGGGGCCAGCGGCGTCGAGGGCCCGGCCGAGGAACGCCGGGTCCGGCGTCTGGTCGACCAACTCGGCCTCGGCGAGCGCGTGCTCTTCGTCCCCCCGCAGCCCCACGACCGGTTGGCGACCTGGTACCGGGCATCCGACGTCGTCGTCATGCCCAGCCGGTCCGAGTCGTTCGGGCTGGTCGCACTCGAGGCAGCGGCCTGTGGCGTCCCGGTCGTCGCCGCCGCGGTCGGCGGCCTCCGCACCCTCGTGCACCACGGCCGTACCGGCTACCTCGTCGAGGGCCGCCAGCCCGTCGACTATGCGACCCGCGTGTCCGCACTGTTCGACGACTTCGCCGGTGCAACCGAGATGGCACTCTGTGCGGCAGAGCACTCCTGGTCGTACACGTGGGCGGCCACCGCGGCCCGCCTGCGACGGGTCTGCGACGACCTGTCGTTGAGAGCGCTGGTCGACTGCTCCTGACGGACGATTTTCCGCTGTCCCCGGCGGTCGGCCCTCCGGGACACCGAACTAGCGTGCGCCCGATGGACGAATCGCCACCGCTCTCCGCCGACGAATTGGATCGCTCGGACGCACTGATCGACGCCTGGCTCGGCCGCCAGCTGGCGCAGAACCCGGTGCTCGCCTCCGTCGACCGGGATCCCGACGTCGGCCCGACGGAGCGGTGTTGGCACCTGCGGGTGCTGGGGGAAGAGAAGGACACCTTCACCCTGCGGTTCACGCTGCGCCAGCGGATGCTCCACTACGAGACCTATGTGATGCCTGCACCCGAGGAGAACCACGGCGCCTTCTTCGAGCACCTCCTGCGCCGGAACCGGAGGCTGGTCGGGGCCACCTTCTGCATCGGCGAGGAGGACGCCGTGTTCCTCGTGGGGGCCGTGCCGGCCCGGTCGGTCGACGATGCCGAACTGGACCGGTTGCTCGGAACGCTGTGGGCGGCGGTCGAGCAGTGCTTCGGTTCGGCGGTGCGGATTGGGTTCGCCTCCCGGTTTACCGACTGACCCCTTCTGTTGTATTTCATGTTCTTTCGGTCTACCCTCGTCTTCAGGCCCGGTGGCCGGTACGTCGGGGATCGATCGGGGAAGTGCGATCCCGGATGGACCGGCCACCGGGCCGACACACGACGAGGGGTGGGTCGACCGTGACCACCCGCCGTCCGGCCCGGTCGCTGATCTTCTCGGTCACGGCGATGGGGCTGCTCAACAACGCGCTGCTGATGAGTTCGACCCCCGAGATCCTCGAGACCTTCGGGGCGCCCACGTCCCGGGCCGGACTGCTCATCGGCTGTGGCACCGTGACTGGGATCGTGGCGGCGCCGGCCATGGGCTTCCTGGCCGACCGGCACGGCCGCAAGCGGGTGCTCATCCCGTGCCTCGTTGTGTTCGGAGTCTTCGGGGCGCTCGGTGGACTGGCACCTTCGCTGGGCTGGCTGCTGGCCGCACGGGTCTGCCAGGGCATCGGCTCAGCCGGCCTCATCAACCTCGCCGTCGTCATCCTCTCCGACCACTGGAGTGGACTCGACCGGGCCCGCCTCATCGGGCACAACTCGGCGGTCATCACCGCCTGCCTCGCCGTGTTCCCGCTCATCGGCGGCGTCACCACCGACCTCGTGGGTTGGAGGTGGATGTTCGGCTTCTACGCGATGGCGCTCGTCGTGGCCGCCGCCGTCGCCGTCCGCCTGGTCGACTCCTGGGAGCCGCGACCGGTCACCGTCGGCATGCAGCTGCGCGGGGCCTGGTCCGAGGTCCGCCGCCCGGCGATGGCCAGCGTCGTCTTCCTGGACGGAGTGATCTTCTTCGTCATGTTCGGCCTGTTCCTGACCGTCATGCCGATCTACCTCGACGAGGCGTTCGGCCTCGGCCCGACCCAGCGAGGCCTCGTCGCCGCCGCTCCGGCCATCACCTCCACGATCTCGGCCCTCCTGGTGGCCAGCGCCCGACGCCGGTTCTCCGCCGCCCGACTGGTGCAGGTAGGCATCGCTGTGTTCGGCCTCACCTTCCTCCTCATGGGGATCGGCCCACTGTGGCTCCTCGTGGTCGGAGCCGCCGTCTACGGACTCGCCGAGGGCCTCACGATCCCGACGCTCCAGGACCTCGTCGCCGAATGGGCGCCAGAACATGTCCGGGGTGCCGTGATGGCGATGTCGACCGGGGTGCTGCGCCTGGGCCAGACCTCCGGCCCCCTCGCCGCCGGATTCGCCCTCGGGCTCTGGTCGGGCCAGGTCGTCTTCTTCCTCGTCGGGTTCGGGGTGTTCGCCCTTGCAGGAATCGTTGCCGTCAGCCGGGTGATCGAGACCGGCTGAGGCAGTCACCCGGTAGGTTCGCGACGTGACGACAAAGCTCCAGGTGGTCGGTGGCGGGAAGATGGGCGAGGCCCTCCTCCGGGGCCTCGTCGCCGACGGCTGGGCGACGGCCGACCAACTCCACGTCGCCGAGCCCGACGCCCCACGACGCGAGGACCTGCGCGCCGCCGTTCCCGGCCTCTCCGTCGGCCCTGATCCGGTTGCGGGCACCGACACGCTCATCGCGGTCAAGCCCGACGTGGTCCCGGCGGTCTGTGAGGCCCTCGTCGTACTTGGCGTGACCCGGGTGCTCTCGATCGCCGCTGGTGTGCGGCTCGCCACCTTCGAGTCGATCCTGGGCGACGGGGTCCCGGTCGTGCGGGCGATGCCCAACACACCGTCGCTGGTCGGCGTCGGCGCCGCAGCCATCGCTGCCGGCTCTGCGGCCGGTCCCGACGACCTCGACTGGGCGGCCGGCATCCTCTCGGCGGTCGGCACCGTGCAGGTCGTCGACGAGTTGCTGCTCGACGCCGTCACCGGCCTGTCCGGCTCCGGTCCGGCCTACGTCTTCCTCCTCGCCGAGGCGCTCATGGACGCCGGTGAGGCCGCCGGCCTTCCCCGCGAGACCGCTGTCGCTCTCACCGAGCAGACGCTCCTCGGGGCCGCCACCCTCCTGCACCGGAGCGACGACCCCCCGTCGACACTGCGCCAGAACGTCACCTCCAAGGGCGGCACCACCGCCGCCGGCCTGGCCGTATTCGAGGAAGGCGGTTTCCGCGACCTCGTGTGTGGCGTCGTCGCCGCGGCGACCGAGCGGTCCAGGGAGCTGGGGGCCGGCTGACATGGCCTCCGGCGACGTCACCCTTCGCTACGGCACGGTCTCGTTCCTCTCCGACTACGGACTCGGGGACGAATTCGTCGGCGTCGTGCGCTCGGTCGTGATGGGCCACGCTCCGGGGGTCGAGGTCGTCGACATCACCCACGGCATCCCGGCCCACGACGTGCGGGCCGGCTCGCTGGCCCTCGCCCGCAGCGCCCCCTACCTTTGCCCAGGCGTGGTGCTCGCCGTCGTCGACCCGGGGGTGGGTGGTGATCGGCGCGCTGTCGCCGTCGAGGTCGGTGGTGGGCAGTCCGTGTTGGTCGGCCCCGACAACGGCCTCTTGGCGCCTGCCGTGGCGATGGTCGGCGGCGCTGGCCGTGCGGTGTCGTTGACGGACGCCGGGTTCCACCTCGACGGCCCCGGCACCACCTTCGACGGACGCGACGTGTTCGCCCCGGTGGCCGCCCACCTCTGCAACGGGGTCGACCTGGCCGACCTGGGCGAGGCGCTCGACCCGGGGCTCCTCGTGCCGGGCGTCGTGCCCGTCTCGGCCCGGGAGCCCGATGGCCTCCACGCCGAGGTGCTCTGGGTCGACCGCTTCGGCAACGTGCAACTCAACGTCGATCCCGCCGACCTTCCCGCTGGCCGGGTGCAGGTCCGGATCGGAGAGCGGGTCCGCGCCGCCGAACTCGTGACCGCCTTCGACGAGGTCCCACCGGGCGGACTCGGCCTGCTGGTCGACTCGGCCGGACTCGTGTCGCTGGTCGTCGCCCGATCCTCGGCGGCCGCCGAACTGGGCATTGCCGGCGGTGACGCCGTGGTGCTGGCCGACCTCGACGGTACGGAATCCGGCGTCACCACACCCGTCGAACTGGGCCGGAGCAGGGCCGGCTGATGCGATTCGGCACCACCATCGCCGTGGCGGTACTGCTGCTGGCCCTCCTCGGCGCCGCCGTCATCCAGTTCGTCCTGTTGGCCGACTGACCGGGTCGGAGAAGGTGGCGGCACCGATCCGGGACCTCAACCGGAATGTCATGTGAATTTCTTCACGAGCGTCTAGGTTGGGGGCATGGAACCTCCCAGCGACCATGTGTCCGCCGCGTCGGCCGGCTCGCTCCCCGAGGCCACAGTCGTCCGACTCCCCGTCTACTTCCGGGGCCTCGTCGAACTCGCCGAGGAGGGCGTGACCACCGTCGCATCCCAGCAACTCGCCGAACTGGCCGGCGTCAACGCCGCCAAGGTCCGCAAGGACCTCTCCTACCTCGGCTCCTACGGCACCCGCGGCGTCGGCTACGACGTCGGCTTCCTCATGCTCCAGATCGGGCGCATCCTCGGTGGCAGCGAGCCCGCCCCCGTCGTCATCGTCGGTGCCGGCAACCTCGGCAAGGCCCTCAGCCGCTACGACGGCTTCGGTGCCAGCGGCTTCCCGGTGGTGGCCATCGTCGATGCCGACCCGGCGGTCGTCGGCCGCAAGGTCGCCGGCGTCACCGTCCGGCACGTCGACGACCTCCACAGGGTCGTGGGAGAGGCGGGCTGCCAGGTGGGCATCGTCGCCACCCCGGCCGCCGCCGCCCAGGGAGCCGTCGACCGTCTCGTGAGCGCCGGCGTCCGGTCGATCCTCAACTTCGCCCCCACAGTGGTGACGGTTCCCGACGACGTCGGCCTGCGCAAGGTCGACCTCGCCACCGAACTCCACATCCTCGGCTACTACGAGCACCGGCGGGGTGCGAATCGGGCCACCGGGTGAACCGTCCGATCGCCGCCGCAGGGTTGTCAATCCGTCGCCCGGGCGGGAATGCTGGTGCCCCGACGGGGCGTTCCGGCGCACCGTCGACCAATCCACCCAATCGCAGGAGACCCTGACCCGTGTCGGTCGTCGTCGTCGGACTGAACCACCGCACCGTTCCGCTCGACCTTTTCGAGCGCATGACGGTCGCCGAGTCGCTCCTCCCCAAGGCGCTTGCCGACCTGACCTCGCGTGAGCACATCACCGAGGCGGTGGTGCTCTCGACCTGCAACCGCATCGAGGTCTACGCCTTCGCCGAGAAGTTCCACGGTGGCTACCAGGACATCCGGGAGTTCTTCGAGGACACCTCCCATGTCCCGCCCGAGGAGTTCAGCGACCACCTCACCTGCCTCTACGACGCCGATGCGGCCCGCCACCTGTTCGCCGTGGCGTCCGGCCTCGATTCGGCGGTCATCGGCGAGCACGAGATCCTCGGCCAGGTCCGGTCCTCCTGGGAGACCGGCGCCGCCGAGGGAGCGGTCGGCCCCGTCCTCAACCCGCTGTTCCGCCACGCCCTCGAGGTTGGCAAGCGTGTCCGCACCGAGACCGCCATCTCCCGCAACATCACGTCCGTCTCGCAGGCCGCAGTCGCCATGGCCAAGGAGCGCCTCGACGGGCTCGAGGGCCGTCGAGTACTCGTCGTCGGCGCCGGCGAGATGGGGGAGGGCCTCGCCCGTGCGCTGCACGGCGGTGGCGTATCCGAGATTCTCGTCGCCAACCGAACCTGGGATCGGGCCGTCGACGTGGCGGCCCGCCTCTCCGGCACGGCCGTTCGCCTCGACGAACTTCCCCGGCACCTGGCCGAGGTCGACGTGCTCCTCACCTCGACCGGTGCCTCGTCCGTGATCCTCGAGCACGGCGACCTGGATACCGTCACCGGCCTTCGTGGCGGCCGCGACCTCCTGATCGTCGACATCGCCGTGCCGCGCGACGTCGATCCCGCCGCCGCCGGGATCGACGGCATCACCCTGCTCGACATGGACGACCTGCGGGCGTTCGCCGAGGTCGGCCTTGCCGAGCGCCGCCGGGAGATCACCGCCGTCCAGGCCATCGTCGATGCCGAGCTCGACCGCTACGTCGACGAGTCCACCGCCCGCTCGGTGGCGCCGATCGTCGCTGCACTTCGTGCCCGGGGCAACGAGGTGCGGTTCGGTGAGTTCGACCGCCTCGTCGGCCGCCTCGGCGAACTCGACGATCGCCAGCGCGAGGTCGTCGAGGCCCTGGCAGCCGGCATCGTCGGCAAGCTCCTCCACGAGCCGACCGTGCGGCTCAAGGACGCCGCCGGCACCGCCCGCGGGGAGCGCCTCGCAGAGGCCCTGCGCGACCTCTTCGACCTCTAGGCCACTGGGCCCGGTGGCCGGGGGACAGGGAATGCGCATCCGGATCGCAACCCGGGGCAGCCCCCTCGCCCGCTGGCAGGCCGAGCGCGTCGCCGACCTGTTGCGAACCGTCGACCCGGACATCGACGTCGAATTCGTCGTCGTCGCAACCACCGGCGACCTCGATCGCACCACACCCCTCGAGCAACTGGGCGGCCAGGGCGTCTTCGTGAAGGAGGTGCAGGCAGCGGTGCTCGACGGCCGGGCCGACGTCGCCGTCCACTCGGCCAAGGACCTCCCCGCCCTCACCCCCGAAGGCCTGGTCCTTGCCGCCGTCCCCGAGCGCGGCGATCCCCGCGACGCCCTCGTCGGCTGCCGCTTCCTCGACCTGCCCGACGGGGCCAGGGTCGCCACCGGTTCCATCCGCCGCCGAGCCCACCTCGCCTATCGGCGTCCCGACCTGCACTTCGAACCGCTGCGCGGAAACATCGCCACTCGTCTCGCGAAGGCCGCCGACTTCGACGCGATCGTCATCGCCCAGGCCGCCCTCGACCGCCTGGGCCTCACCCCCGCGGTTGTCGACCCGCTCGACCCGGGGATCCTGCTGCCCCAGGTGGCCCAGGGCGCCCTCGCCGTCGAGTGCCGATCCGACGACGCCGCCACGACGAACCTCCTCGCCGGGATCGAGGACCCGGTCGTCCGACGGGCCGTCGATGCCGAGCGGGGGTTCCTCGCCGAACTCGGTGCCGGGTGCGACCTGCCGGTGGCTGCGCATGCCCGGGCGCTCGGCGGCGCCGTCGAACTGACCGGTGCCCTCTCCTCGTACGACGGCGGCACGCTCCTGCTCGAGACACGCCGGGGCGCCGACCCCGGAGCGCTCGGACGTTCGGTGGCCCGCCACCTCCTCGGCGAGCGGGGCGGCGCCGCCCTGCTGGGTCGACCGTGAGCACCGGCCTGCCGCTGGTCGGCCGGACCCTCGTCGTCACCCGGGCCACCGACCAGGCCGGGACCCTCTCCGCCGCCCTGGCGGCTCGTGGTGCTCAGGTCGTCGAGCTCCCCGTCATCGCCGTGGTCGATCCGGCCGACGGGGGAGCCGCCCTCGCCTCAGCCGTCGCCGGCGTGGCGGCCTATGACTGGGTGGTCGTGACCTCTCCCAACGGGGCACGGCGGGTCGCCGACCGGCTCGGCGGGATGGTTCCGTCCGACACGCGGTTCGCCGCGATCGGACCCAGGACCGCTGTGCCGTTGCTGGCCGCCGGCCTCGCCGTCGACCTCATCCCCAGTCGGGCCGTCGCCGAGGGCCTCCTCGAGGAGTTCCCGTCGCCGCCGGACGGCGCCGGGAGGGTCCTCCTGGCCTGTGCCGAGGTGGCCCGCGAAGTCCTCCCCGAAGGCCTCCGGGCAGCGGGTTGGGACGTCGACGTCGTGGTCGCCTATCGCAACGTCGAGCCCGACTCCGACCCCGAGACCCTGGCCGCCGCACGAGGATCCGATGCCGTCGTCTTCACCGCCGAATCCACCGTCCGCCGCTACACCGCCCTCGCCGGAGGGCCCACGCCGGCCGATGCGGTGTGCATCGGACCCGTCAGCGCCGGGGTGGCGCGCCAACTCGGCTACCGGGTCGTCGAGGCCGATCCCCACTCGGTCGAGGGGCTCGTTGCCGCCGCCTGCGCCTGGGCGTCTCGCTGAGGGACCGCCCCACGCCCCTCCGTAGGCTCTGGTCGTGATGTTTCCCGAGCGTCGCCTGCGCCGCCTGCGCCGTACCCCATCCCTGCGTCGCCTCGTTGCCGAGACCCGCCTCGGCGTGGACGACCTCGTGGCGCCCCTGTTCGTCCGCGAGGGCATTAACGAGCCACAGCCGGTGGCGTCGCTCCCCGGCGTCGTCCAGCACACCCGCTCCAGCCTCCGCACCGAGGTGGCGGCCCTCCGCGACCTCGGCGTGCCGGCTGTGATCCTCTTCGGCATCCCCTCAGCCAAGGACCCGGAGGGCTCCGAGGCATGGAACCCGGACGGCGTCGTCCAGGTGGCGCTGCGCGACCTGCGTGACGAAGTCGGCGACGACGTCGTCCTCATGGCCGACCTGTGCGTCGACGAGTACACCGACCACGGCCACTGCGGCATCCTCGACGGTCACGGCAGCGTCGACAACGACGCCACACTCGAGCTCTACCGGCGGGCTGCCGTCGCCCAGGCGGATGCCGGCGCCGACGTGTGCGCACCCTCCGGGATGATGGACGGCCAGGTTGCCGCCATCCGGGCCGCCCTCGACGAATCGGACCACGCCGACACGGCGATCCTCGCCTACTCCGCCAAGTACGCCTCGGCGCTCTACGGGCCCTTCCGCGATGCCGTCGACGTGCAGATCGTCGGCGGGGGAGACCGCAGGGGCTACCAGCAGGACCCCCCCAACGTCCGCGAGGCGCTCGAGGAGATCCGGACCGACCTCGCCGAGGGCGCCGACATGGTGATGGTCAAGCCCGCGCTCGCCTACCTCGACGTGATTGCCCGCGTCCGCGACGAGATCGACGTTCCACTTGCCGCCTACCACGTGAGCGGCGAGTACGCCATGGTCGAAGCCGCCGCCGCCAACGGCTGGATCGACGGAGACGCCGTCGCCATGGAGCACCTGCTGGCGATCAGGCGCGCCGGTGCCGACTTCATCCTCACCTACCTGGCCCGGCGGGCGGCCGAGGCGCTCGCCGGGTGAGTAGCGCCAACCTCTTCGCCAGGGCCCAGCAGGTCATCCCGGGGGGCGTGAACTCGCCGGTCCGGTCCTTCCGGTCCGTCGGAGGCACCCCCTACTTCGTGGAACGGGCCGAGGGCCCCTACGTCTACGATGCCGACGGCCGCCGCTACATCGACTACGTCCAGTCGTACGGGCCCGGCATCCTCGGCCACGCCCACCCCAAGGTCGTCGAGGCCGTCACCAGTGCCGCCGCCGCAGGCACGACCTACGGTGCCCCCACAGAGTCCGAGGTCGTCCTGGCCGAGACGGTCGTCGACCGGATCGCAGGGCTCGAGTCGGTGCGGTTCGTCTCCAGTGGCACCGAAGCCACCATGTCCGCCATCCGGCTGGCCCGGGGCGCCACCGGACGCGACCGGATCGTCAAGTTCGCCGGCTGCTACCACGGCCACGGCGACGCCCTCCTCGCCGGCGGCGGCAGCGGCGTCGCCAGCCAGGGGCTCTCCGGCTGCGATGGCGTCACCGACGGAGCGGTCGCCGACACCGTCGTCGCCCCCTACAACCGGGTGCCCGAACTCGACGACACTGTGGCCGCCGTCATCGTCGAACCGGTTGCCGCCAACATGGGACTCGTTGCCCCGGCACCCGGATTCCTCGAAGGGCTCCGGACCGCCTGCGACGCCGCCGGAGCCCTCCTCGTTTTCGACGAGGTGATCACCGGATTCCGCCTGGCTCCCGGTGGAGCCGCCGAGCACTTCGGCGTCACCCCCGACCTGTGGTGCTTCGGCAAGGTCATCGGCGGCGGGCTCCCGGTCGGTGCCTTCGGCGGACGATGGGACGTCATGGAGCACCTCGCCCCGCTGGGCGGCGTCTACCAGGCGGGCACCCTGTCGGGGAACCCGCTGGCCATGGCCGCCGGCCTGGCCACCCTCGAATTGCTCGACGGAGGCGCCCACGCCCGACTGACCGCCACGGCCACCCGGCTGGCCGATGGCCTCGCCGACGCCTTCGCCGGCGCCGGGCTGACGGCGATCCTGCCGCGGGTCGGCCCGCTGCTCGGCGTGTTCTTCGGCCCGACCGCACCGACGAACTTCGACGAGGCAGAAGCGCTCGCCGAGAACGGCGCCTACCCGAAGGTGTTCCACGCGCTCCTCGAGCGGGGCGTGGCCCTGGCGCCTGGTGCCTACGAGGCGTTGTTCCCGAGCCTGGCCCACGACGACGAGGTCGTCGAGGCCACCATCTCGGCTGCAGCAGACGCAGCGGCGGCAGTGGTGGCCTGACCCGAACGGCGCCGGCTCAGTCCCGGCCGCGCAACCCCCGGTAGCGGCGGATCAGCCCGGAGGACGGCTCCTCCCGACCCGTGTCGACGCCATCTGTCAGCCGGTCGTGGAACCGGGTCGTCAACTGCTTGCCGAGCTCGACCCCCCACTGGTCGAACGGATTGATCCCCCACACTGCCGCCTGCACGACTGTGCGGTGCTCGTAGAGGGCCACCAGTTGGCCGAGCGTGGACGGCGAGAGTTCGGGGAGGAGGACCACGGTCGAGGGCCGGTTGCCGGGGAACTCCTGGTGGGCGACCAGGTCGGGAGCGACGCCGAGCGCAGCGGCTTCCGTGTCGGTGCGGCCGAACGCCAGGGACTCAGCCTGGGCCAGGAGGTTGGCCATCAGCCCGTCGTGGTGTGCGCCCCGAGGATCGGTCACGGGCCGGGCCACCCCGATCAGGTCGACCGGCACCACATCGGTTCCCTGGTGGAGTAGCTGGAAGAAGGCGTGCTGGGAGTCGGTGCCGCCGGCGCCGAACACCACGGGTCCGGTCGGGCCGGCCGTCGGAGAGCCGTCTGCCGTCACCCGCTTGCCGAGGCTCTCCATCATCAACTGCTGGAGGTGGTCGGGGAGGCGGCGGAGCGCGTGGCTGTAGGGGACCACGGCGAGGCTCGTCGCCCCGAGGAACGAGCGCTGCCACACGTCGATCAGGCCGAGCAGCATCGGCACGTTGCCGTCGACGGGCTCCTCGCCCAGGTGTCGGTCGACGGCGTGCATCCCCGCCAACAGTTCGTGGAACGCCTCGGGTCCGATGGCGACCATGAGGGCCAGCCCCATCGCCGACGACAGCGAGAAGCGGCCGCCCACCGACTCGGGGATGGCGAACACGAGGTCGGGGTCGATGCCACGGGCGGACGCACGCTGTGGCGCGGCGGTGGCTGCGGCAAGGTGCCGGGAGATGTCGTCGCCGACGCCCTCGCTCAGCCAGGCCGTCGCGGTGTCGGCGGCGACCATGGTCTCGGTCGTGGTGAACGACTTCGAGCAGACGACCACGAGGGTGGTGGCGGGCTCGAGGCCGGCGAGGGCGGCGGTCAGGTCGGCAGCGTCGAGGCTCGACGAGAAGCGCACGGTCACGTCGGGGTGGGCCAGGTGGGTGAGCGCCTCGTGCGCCATTGCTGGACCGAGGTGTGAGCCGCCGATCCCGAGGCTCACGACGGCCCGGACGGGTTCTCCGGTGGCTCCCGTGAAAGAGCCCCCGCGGATCCGATCGGCCAGGTCGGCCATCCGCCCGAGGGTCCCGGTGACCCCGTCGTCGGCGTCCGGTGCCCGGAGCGCCGTGTGCCCGGCGGGCCTGCCCTCTGTCGCGTTGACCACCTCACCGGCCAGCATCCGGGAGCAGAACCCCGGCACGTCACGCTGGTCGGCCAGGTCGACCAGGAGTCCCAGGGTCTCGTCGTCGATCGGATGCCGCGACCAGTCGACCCAGAGGTCGCCGACCGCGCCAGTGAAGCGCTCCGACCGAGAGGGGTCGAGGGCGAACTGGTCCCGGAGCGAGACGTCGGCCACACGGGCGGCGATGTCGGCCAACGCCGCCCACGCCGGGGCACTGCTCGGAGGGGATCCGGAGGTCACGGTCGCCATTCTCTCCGCAGGGAGCGGCCGAGCGGCGCCAATTCGTCCGAAGGCCGGAACTTGGCTATGCCGCGCCCACCTTGGTGAGGCGGTCGGGCACCAGCCGGACGACCGCTGCGATGGCTCCGTAGGCGGCCTCGGCGGCGCCCCTCTCCTCGTCGCGCAGCAGGTTCGCCATGACTCGGAGAGCCCACTCCATGAGGGGCTTCGACCGCATCCCCACTCTGGTGAGCTCCCGGATGAGGGCCGGGTTGCCGATCACCTTGGCGAAGAGGCTGGCCACCTTGAAGTAGAGGCCGTACTCCTCCTCGAGCATCCCCGGGTACCGGGCGAGCACGGCGTCGTCGCCTCGGGCCACCGCCTCGGCGATGAGGCCGGCGGCCAGTCGTCCGGTCTCGTAGGCGTAGTCGATGCCCTCGCCGTTGAATGGGTTGACGGCGCCGGCGGCGTCACCGACGACCAGCCAGTTGGGGCCGGCCTTCGGGCCGACCGAGCCGGCCATCGGCAGGCGTCCGCCGGTCGGTGGCTGGACAGGCTTCGTCGGGTCGATTCCCCAGTGGTCCGGCAGGGAGTGGGCGAACTCCTCCATCAGGAAGGAGGTGTTGACGTCCTTGTAGTCCCGGAAGGTCGACAGCAGCCCGACCCCGACGTTGATCGTCCCGTTGCCGACCGGGAAGACCCATCCATAGCCGGGCATGGCGTTGCCCTGCCGGTCCCGCACGTCGAGGGCGCTCTCGATCCAGGGGTCGTCGTGCGCCGGGCTCTCGTAGTAGGTGCGAATGGCCATGCCCATCGGGTAGCCCCGGTCGCGAGCAGTGCCGAGCTCCCGGCCGAACCGCGAGTTGGCACCGTCGGCGACGACCACGTGCCGGGCGAGGATCGTCGACTCTGCGTCACCCTCCGTGGTCCGGATGCCGTCCTTGTGAACGACCACCGCCCCGTCGATCCGACCGCCCTCGCCCTCGACCGGTCGAAGGGCTTCGGTGGATTGGAGCAGGGTTGCACCGGCGGAGACGGCGTGCTCGGCGACGATGGTGTCGAGGTCGCAGCGACGGACCACATACCCGTAGTCCGGGTAGACGGGATGGTCGGGCCACGACATCTCGATGGTGCGGCCGTGGGCGATCGTGCGCAGGCCCCCGAACCGGTGGAACGGCTCGAGCGAATCCGCCAGCCCCATCTCCACGAGCTGGTGGACTCCCCGTGGGGTGAGCCCGTCACCGCAGGTCTTGTCGCGGGGGAACGCCTTCTTCTCGACGACGACGACGTCCAGTCCGGAGCGGGCCGCCCAGTAGGCGGTGGCGGCACCGGCGGGACCGCCACCGACGACGAGGAGGTCGTGGAGGTGGGCGGTCATGGACGGTGGGGGGAGCGCCTGGTCGGCACGCCCGGCACGGCTGTCTAGTGGTCGTCGCCCGAGGCCGACGCCAGCAGGTCGTCGATCTCCTGCGTCGTGATGGTCACCGGGTCGAAGTGGCCGCCGAGGTCGAGCGTGCCTCCGTGGACGGCGGCGTCGATCGCCTCGGCGAGAGCGACGTCGTCATCGGAGCCGCTCAGGCGGGCCCGCTCGTGGAGCACGGCACCGAGGAGTTCCTCCTTTGTGAGGACGTCGCCCCAGCCGGGCATGCCACCGGCGACCGTCCGACCTCGGCCGGGATCGCCGTAGGCGTTGCCCAGCCCGACGGTCTCGGAGCCCTGCACCACCCAGACGACATGGTCGGCGATCGATGGGAACGTGACGAGGACCTCGCCGTCGGCGAGGGGCTGGCCGCTGCCGCCGTCGCCTGTGGCGCCGTGGCAGCTGGCACAGCGGGTGCCATAGACGTGGTCACCCTCGGCGAGGACTCCGGTGGACTCCTGGGGTGGACGCTCGAGCGTGCCGACATAGGTGAATGCCCAGAGGGGGAGCAGCAGGAGTGCCGATGCCGCCCACCAGGGGACCTTGCGGCGGGCGTGGTGGGCGGCGACGTAGGGCGCCACGGGCTCGGGTACGGCCTCGACGACCGGGGCGGGTGCGGCCACGACGGGCGCCTCGGCCGGGGTGGTGGCGGCCGTTGCCTCGGCCGGGGTGTCTGCAGGAGGAGCCTCGCCAGACTTGGCGGCGCGGGCCGCCGCCGCTCGCTTGAGGAGGTGCTCGGGTATCTCGGTCAACGCGGCCTCCGGAGACGGCAATGTCGGCAGTGTCGTGGGCGGGTTGTAACGGCGTTGGACGCCCCTGTCCCGGAACACCGTTCAGTATGGCGGGCAGGTTATCGGTCACTGTAGGCGCTCCGGTGCGGCGGAGCAGACCCGGATGGGGCGAAGGATCGCTGTCAGGGAATGCCCTCCTGTTCCGGGCGGAGGGCTGCGCAGCGGCCGACCACGCCTCAGCCGAGGCGACCTGTCCAGCCGGACCGCATGATAGAAAGCGACACCAGACAGGGGCCGGTCCGACACACGTACCGAGACCGGCGACAGTCGGTTACGATAGTGCCCGATAGCGCTTGTGCAGAATTTCACGAAGTAGCACAGCGGCCCATGACCAACCGCGAGCAGCCCGACGAGGAGACACAGGACGAAATGGTTGCGTTCGTCGCATCGGCCATTGCCACCGTCGTACTCCTCCGGGGTATTCGCTGGTACCAGGACCGCACACGCGTCGACCACGAGTTCACGTGGGGCGAGGCGATGCTGTTCGCGACCTACGTTTTCTTCATCCTCTTCTGGGTCTACGGCGTCGTCCCCCACCAGTGGCTGCAGTGGGCGGACAGCGAACTGAACTGGCGCCCCGACCGCTACTTCGTGGGTCCACGACTGGCCTGGACCGGCGACCAGGGGATCGTCGAATGGGCCCTTCCCTTCACCCTCAGCTACCGCGTCCTCAGGGACTTCGTCGCTGTCGGCATCTACGGCGTTGCTCTGGGCGGAAACGTCGTCATGTGGAGGCAGTGGCAGGAGCGCGACAAGGAGACGACGGCCCCGGTGCCGACCTCCGAGTACGGACGCCCACTCGTCAAGGAGGGGGTCGGAGCATGAGCGTCACCGACGCCAATCCCCCGCATCCCACGTTCATCGACGACTACGTACTCCACGAGGTCGACCTCGACTGGATGGCCAAGTCCAGCAAGTTGAAGCAGTTCATCCACATCGACCAGTCCGAGTGCATCATGTGCGAGGGCTGCGTCGACATCTGCCCGTGGAAGTGCATCCACATGGTGCGCCCCGACGCCATCGCCGAATCGGTCGGCACCGAACAGTTGGGCATCGACCCGAGCGACCACGTGATCTTCACGATCGACGACGACGTGTGTACCCGGTGTGCACTCTGCGTGGATCGCTGCCCAACCGGCGTCATCATCCTCGGCAAGATGGTCGAACCACCGGCCGACGGCGACACCCACCAACGCACGAACAGCCACGGCTACGGCTACGGCATGCGTCTTGCGTAGGCACGGGCACACCGGACACGACGAGCGACAGGGCTAGGGAGAGACGACGGTGGCCGACGACAACGGTAAGAAGCCCGCGGGTCAGGCGCTTCAGGAGCGGCTGGGTCAGGTGGGAGACCAGATGAAGAACTCGCAGGCCTGGTCGTCGATCTTCCGACCCGGCTCGATCTTCCGCAAGGGCTACAGCGACAGCCCCCGGAACCGCTCCTACGTGATCATGAACAGCGTGCTCTACCACCTCCACCCGGTGAAGGTGAAGCGGCACGCCGTGAAGGTCAGCTACACCCTCTGCCTCGGTGGCCTGAGCTTCTTCCTCTTCATCCTGCTAACGGTCACCGGCATCTTCCTGATGTTCTTCTACCGTCCCACCGCCGCACAGGCCTGGGACGACATGCAGGCACTCCAGACCGCCGTTGGATTTGGCCTCATCGTGCGAAACATGCACCGGTGGGCGGCGCACCTCATGGTGCTATCCGTCTTCCTGCACATGGCCCGCGTCTTCTACCACGGGGCCTACAAGCCGCCCCGCGAGTTCAACTGGGTGATCGGCGTCATGCTTCTGCAGCTCACCCTGCTGTTGTCGTTCACCGGCTACCTGCTGCCGTGGGACCAGTTGTCGCTCTGGGCGGTGACGGTCGGTACCAACATGATGGGCTTCACGCCCGTCTTCGGTGACCAGGTCCGCTTCGTCCTGTTGGGCGGCGTGGAGATCGGCACCGACACCCTGCTGCGCTGGTACGTACTCCACGTCCTGATGCTGCCGTTCGTGCTCGTCATCTTCTTGGCGATCCACTTCTGGCGGGTCCGCAAGGACGGCGGCATCTCCGGGCCGCTGTAGGCAGGGGGCACACGATGACCGAGATCCCCGAACACCTCCGCAAGCGGGCCGAAGAGGCCCGAGCCAAGGCCGCAGCGGCCAAGGCAGGTGGTGACGTCCCCGCACCAGGCGGAGACGATGCCGGCGAGAAGGTTCCCGCCGAACTCCTCGACCGCGACACCCCGGCCTCGACGCCGCCCGAGGGCGCGGCGGTCGTGCCGTCCGGTCCGACACAGGGCTCCGGCCCCGAAGGCCACAATCAACGGCTGCTGACCGTCGTCAAGTCCGGTTCCATCCAGGACACCAAGGCCATGCCGACGGACAAGGTCCACGTCTGGCCGCACCTGCTGGTCGCCGAGTTCCTGTCGGCGATCATCATCACCCTGTTCACGACGCTCTTCTCGATCTTCGTGAACGCCCCGCTCCTCGAACTGGCCGACTTCAACAAGACGCCGAACCCCTCGAAGGCCCCCTGGTACTTCCTTGGACTCCAGGAACTCCTCACCATGTTCCACCCGATGGTGGCCGGCGTGACCATCCCCGGCGTAGGCCTCATACTCCTGGTGATGGCGCCCTTCATCGACAAGAACCCCTCCAAGAAGCCCGAGGACCGCAAGTTCGCCATCTCGCTCATGACCGTGCACCTCATGTTCTGGGCCGTGCTCGTCATGATCGGATCCTTCTTCCGTGGCCCCGGGTTCAACTTCATCTTCCCGTGGAACAGCGGCCTGTTCTTCGAGCTGTGATCGCCATGTCGCTTTCCCCCGCAACTGCCGCCCGTCCCCTCGCTGACCCCGAAAGCTGAGCCGTGGCCGTCGTCGTCTCCGTCATCGTGCTGGTCGTCCTGGCAGCCATCGTGCTGGTCGGAGCCTCCCGCCGCCGCGACAGCGGTGCAGCCGGGCTGTCCCGCGAGGCCCGTAGGCGCGATCGCTCCAACCCCGTGCTCGCCACCGGGTCGGACGAGGAGCCTTCAGGCCGTGAAGTCGAGGCCGCCGCCGCCGCCGCCCGCTCGGGCACCGGCCTGGCCGTCGTCGAGTCGGCCCCGCCCGTACCCTTCGTCGCTCCCGACCCGTCCACCCTCGGCGTCACCCGCCGCCAGTTCTTCAACCGCAGCATCGTCGGGATGATGGGCTTCGGCCTGTCGGGATTCGGTGGAGCCTGCCTGGCGTTCCTCTGGCCCCAGGGCGTCAGCGGCTTCGGCTCCAAGATCAGGGTCGGCAACCTCGTCGAGGTACTCGCCGACATCGAGACTAACAATGGCTTCCTCTACAAGCCCGAGGGCCGCATGTGGATCACCGCCTACCCCAACGGTTCCGTCGAGAAGGCCCGGGCCGCGTACTCGCCGGCCGAACTGGCCGGCATGACCGCAGGCGTCGAACAGGGCTTCGACTCCGGTGTCATGGCGCTCTACCAGAAGTGCCCCCACCTCGGCTGCCGGGTCCCGAACTGCGTGTCGTCCCAATGGTTTGAGTGCCCCTGCCACGGCTCGCAGTACAACCAGGTCGGCGAGAAGCGGGGTGGCCCCGCCCCCCGTGGCATGGACCGCTTCGCCGTCTCCGTCGACGGCGGCGTCCTCGTCGTCGACACCGGCACCATCGTCCAGGGCCCGCCCATCGGCACCAACACCACCGGCCAGGAGGCCGAGGGCCCGAACTGTATCGGCGAGGCGGGCGGGCACTAGCCCCCCGGTAGGAGACCTGAGACCGAGATGCTTCCGATGATCCTCGCAGCGAGCACCCAGCGCACGATCGGCTGGGTCCTCGCCGTCGTCGTCATAGTCGGGTTCCTCGTGTACCTGCTCTTCAGCTTCCGGATCGGCAAGAGGGAGCTCGGTTCCGAAGTCGAACTAGCCGCCAACCGCAAGCCGTACTTCGACGACGACGAACTCGAGACCTTCCGCCTCGACCGGGCGCTGGTCTGGTCCCTCGTGACCCTCACCGCCGTTTCGATGATCCTGCCCGTGTACTGGCTCATGGAGCCCACCCGCCAGGAGAACGCCATCGTCGACTGGGTTCAGCGCTTCGAAAAGCGCGGCGCCCGGAACTTCGAGGACGCCTGTTCCTCCTGCCACGGACCCGCCGGCGTCGGTGGCGTCGCCGCCTTCACACTGGTCGACACCGAAGGTGCCTTCGTTGCACAGGTCGAGTGGAAGGCACCCGCCCTCACCACGGTGCTGTCCCGCTTCGACGAGGCCGAGGTCCAGCACGTCCTCGACTACGGCCGGCCCGGCACGCCGATGCCCGCATGGGGCCTTCCCGGCGGTGGCCCGATGACCTCCCAACAGGTCGAACAGTTGATCGTCTACCTGCGGTCGATCCAACTCGACCAGGAAACAGCCACAGCCCAGATCAAGTCCGGCATAGTCGCAGGTGCTAGGACCATCGTCACCGCAGCCGACGCTGAACTCACCGACGCCACCGATATCGAAGCCGCCGCCGAGGCCTGGCTGGCACAGGCATCCGACCCGACCAGCGACGACTACCTCCGCTACGGCGAGTTGATCTTCAACAACCCGGCCGCCCAGGGCGCCAACTCGTGCGCCCGCTGCCACACGCCCGGATCCTCCTTCGGCGCAGTGGATGAGGCCACGACGGCAGAACTGATCGAGAACTGGCCCAAACTGGTCGAGTCCGGAATCCTCACCGGCTGGCAACCGGCACAAGGACACGTCGGCCCGAGCCTCGAAGGCGTCGCTGCCCACTTCCCGACAGCGGCGAGGCAGGAAGAGTTCGTCCGCATCGGATCCGAGGTGGGGGTTGGTTTCGGTAACGCCCGCAGCGGCACCGGCATGATGCCCGGCTTCGGTGGACGCGTGGACGCTGATGTCATCGACTACGACACGGGAGGCGACGCCATCTACAGCCGCATCCTGACGCCTGAACAGATCGCAGCCGTCGTGGCCTACGAGAGGAGCCGGTGATGGGCATGTCCCCCACGCTCGCCGGCATCGCCTGGGACCCGAACATCGCCGGCACGCTGGCCGTGCTCACCGGAGTCGCCGTCCTGATGGGCTCGGTCTGGTTCCTCGTCGCCTCCAATTCCGGCATCCGCGTTGGCACCCTGATCGCGTTCGCAGCGTTCTTCGGGTGGATGTTCGTCATGAGCACGACCTGGTGGATGTACGGCAAGGGCTGGCAGGGCGACAGCCCCTCGTGGCAGACGGTTGACATCAACGTGGGCGACCTCGGCGCCAGCGGCCTTCCCAGGGCACGGGAGCTGCCGAACCCCGACGAGCTGAACACCGGCTACGAACTGGTGGTCCTGTCGGGCAACGCACGGGCGACGGCCGAATACGACACTCTTCCCACCGCTGCCGACAACCCTGACCTCAGCGCCGCCGACCTCGCTGCCCTGCAGGCCGACCGCCAGGTCCGCAACGAGTCCGTGACCCGTTCGGAACTGGCCACCGTGTCCCCCGGTCTTACCGACGCCGCCGGCTGGGACGACCTCAACGGATGGCGACTGTTGCCCACCACCCAGGCCGGAGATTCCCAGGCCCAAGCGTCGGCCGACATCCTGGCTCACCCCGACCTCGGATTCGTGAGTTCCGCAGACTTCAAGTTGCTCGACGCCTACACCACCGGCGGCAAGCCCCGCCTCGGCGAGGATGCCAGCCGGGTCGACCGGATCACCCACTGGATCGCCAACTCGGTCCGCATCACGCACCCGACCCGCTACTCGGTCGTCCAACTCCAGCGGGTGCTCGACCAGCCGACGATCGCCGGCGAGGCTCCACCCCGTCCGATCGTCGACGAGGCCGAGCCCGTCGTGTCAGTCATCATGGTCCGCGACCTCGGGTCCGTCCGACTGCGGCCGGCACTCGTCATGGTCGGCTCCCTGATGGTCTTCCTTGCCCTGTGCTACTGGCTCCACGTCCGGGACAAGGAAGACATGGCACGCCGCAAGGAGTTCGAAGTAGCAAGGGCCTGATCCGGTGACTTCAGTGATCACCTTCTCGAGCCTCGCCAACAGGGTGGGTATCTGACGTGTTGGGTCAGTACCTGCCGGTCATCGCACTGCTCGTCCTCGCCGTCCTCTTCGCGGCGCTCAGCTTCGGGGCTTCCAGGCTCCTGGCGCCGCGGCGGCCCCACGACAGGAAGCTCGCCCCCTACGAGTGCGGGATCATCCCGTCCCGGGAGGCGCCAGAGCGGTTCCCGGTGCGCTTCTACCTCGTGGCGATGATCTTCATCGTGTTCGACATCGAGATCATCTTCTTCTATCCGTGGGCCGTGGCCCACCGGGATATCGGGCTCTTCGGCCTGGTCGCAGTGTTGGTGTTCTCGGTCGCCGTGTTCGAGTCGTTCGTGTACCTCATCGGCAACGGGGCCCTCGAGTGGGGTCCGATCGCCGAGGTCCGCCAGGCGGCGTCCCGTCGCCTTGGGAGCGATGTGGTTCGACCGGGCGTGCGCCAGGTCGGCCTCGAGGGCTGCAAGGTCGATGGTCCGACGGACACGAGCGCCGCCTGATGGCCCGAGTCCCGATCCTCGGCGACATCTCCGGCGTCCTCGACGAGGGCCTCGAGGGTCTCGAGCACAATTTCGTCACCGCCCGCATCGAGGACCTCGTCAAGTGGTCCCGGGCTCGCAGTTGTTGGCCGGCCACCTTCGGCCTGGCCTGCTGTGCCATCGAGATGATGGCCACCGGCGCCGCCCACTATGACCTGGCCCGCTACGGCATGGAGGTCTTCCGGGCCTCTCCCCGACAGGCCGACCTCATGATCGTCGCCGGACGCGTCTCCCAGAAGATGGCCCCGGTGCTGCGCCAGATCTATGACCAGATGATGGAGCCCAAGTGGGTCATCTCGATGGGCGTCTGCGCATCGAGCGGCGGCATGTTCAACAATTATGCCATCGTGCAGGGCGTTGACCAGGTGGTGCCGGTCGACATCTACGCCCCGGGCTGCCCGCCCGGCCCCGAGACCCTGATGCACGCCATCCTCACCCTGCACGACAAGATCCTCACCGGTGAGCTCACGAGCCGTCGTGAGCAGACTGGTGCCGGCGCCGGCTTCGACCTCGCCGACTTTCCCGCTCCCGAACCGCCCGCCCCCGAACCGGAGGAGGCTCCGTGAGCGAGACCGATGTCGCCACGGAGGCGCACGAGGATGCACCGGTCGCCTCGACGGCTCTGTTCGGACAGGCCGTGCTGTACCCCGACCGTGGCGCCTACCTCGCCACGGTCGAATCCCTGCGCGACGAGGGCTACTGCACCGCCACCGACCTCACCGTCGTCGACTACCTGACCCACCCCGGTCGCAGCGGCCTCCCCGGCGGGGTCCAGCCCGAGCGTTTCGAGGTGGTGGTCGGCCTGTTCGACCATGCCCGCCGTGAACGCGTCCGCCTCCGCATCCAGGTGCCCGCCGACGACCCGACCGTACCTTCGCTGTTTGACCTCTTTCCCGGCACCGAGGCGATGGAACGCGAGGCCTGGGACCTCTTCGGCGTGTCCTTCGAGGGCCACCCTGACCACAGCCGGATCCTGCTCCCCGAGGACTGGGTGGGGCATCCACTGCGTAAGGACGAGGGGATCGGTGCCATTCCCGTCCAGTTCAAGTCCGCATCGGACCGACGGTGAGCGCCGAGGAGGCAACGGTGGCGGCCGTACGGCTCGACCTCGGTGACGATGAACGGGTCCGGCGTCGGGACGGCAGCGCCGTCCTCCGGATGACCGAGGTCGAGGCCGCCGACCTGGTCCTCGACCCCAGCGATCCGGTCACCGGCGAACGGGCCGACGAGCGCATGATCCTCAACATGGGCCCTGCACACCCGTCGACCCACGGCGTGCTCCGGCTGCTGCTCGAGATGGAGGGCGAGACCGTCCTGCGTTCGAAGCCGATCATCGGCTACCTGCACACCGGCATGGAGAAGACGGGCGAGAACCTCACCTTCCTCCAGGGCCCCACCAACGTCACCCGCATGGACTACGCCTCGCCGCTGTTCTCGGAACTGGTGTTCGCGTTGGCGACCGAGCAACTTCTCGGCATCGAGGTCCCGGAGCGCGCCACCTGGATCCGGATGCTCATGTGCGAGCTCAACCGGGTCGCCTCCCACCTGCTCTTCCAGGCCACCAACGGCATGGACCTCGGCGCCGTCTCGATGATGATCTACGGCTGGCGAGAACGGGAGGAGGTGCTGCGCTTCTTCGAGAAGGTCACCGGCCTGCGGATGAACCACAACTACATCCGCCCCGGAGGCGTCGCTGCCGACCTCTCTGACGGCTGGCAGGACGACGTCCGGCACCTGCTCGACATCATCCCACCCCGACTCGACGAGTACGAGGTGCTGCTCAACGACCAGCCCATCTTCCGTGCCCGCCTCCAGGGCGTGGGCGTCCTCGCGCCCGCCGAGGCCCTGGCACTGTCGGCGACCGGTCCGATCCTGCGGGCCACCGGCTATGACTGGGACCTGCGCCGTGACGAGCCGTACCTCGCCTACGACCGGGTCGACTTCGACGTCGTCGTCGGCACGTGCGGCGACGCCTTCGACCGCTTCGCCGTCCGCCTCGAGGAGATCCGGCAGTCGCTGCACATCGTCGAACAGATCCTCGACCTCCTGCCCGACGGTGACTACCGGACCCAGGACAAGAAGGTCACCCCGCCTCCGCGCGCCCGCATCGACGAGTCGATGGAGGCGCTGATCCACCACTTCAAGATCTTCACCGAGGGCTTCCACGTCCCCGAGGGCGAGGTCTACGCAGCGGTGGAGTCGCCTCGAGGCGAGTTGGGCTGCTACCTCGTGTCCGACGGCGGACCGAAGCCGTACCGCATGCACATCCGCGGCCCGAGCTTTGCCAACCTCCAGACGCTGCCCCACCTCATGCACGGCCGCCTCGTCGCCGACGCCGTCGCCGTCATCTCATCGGTCGACCCGATCATGGGCGAGGTGGACCGCTGATGACGTACTTCACGGAGGCCAATGCCCGAACGGCGGCGGAGGTCATCGCCAACTACCCGCGCCCCAGGTCGGCCATCATCCCGCTTCTGCACCTTGCGCAGGAGCAGGAGGGTTGGGTAACCCGCGACGCCATGGTCGAGATCGCCGAACTCACCGGCGCCACGCCCGCCGAGATCCTCGGGACAGGCTCGTTCTACGAGATGTTCAAGTTCCACCCGGTCGGCCGCTACGTCGTCAACGTGTGCACCAACATCTCCTGCCAACTGCTCGGTGGTGAAGAGTTGCTGCACCACGTCGAGGAGTCCCTGGGCGTCCACGCCGGGGGCACCACCGACGACGGGATGTTCACCGTCGAGGACGTCGAGTGCGTCGCCGCCTGCACCGAGGCACCGTGCTTCACCGTCAACTACCGCTACTTCCACCGGGCGGACCCCGACACCTTCGACGCCGTCGTCGACGACCTGCGCTCCGGCCGCAGCCCGCTGGCACGGGGCGCACAGGGCGACGACGGGCACGTGCCGGCACACGGCACCCTCGGCCGCCTCCGCCAGCACGTCCCGGACGACCGCCGTGCCGGAGTCGTGTCCCCCGAGGAGGCCGGCGAGGCACCCGTGTGGCTGCGGCCTGCACCCGCCACGGCAGGAGACTCCGATGGCTGAGCCGACGACCGTGCACCCGGCCGGGATGGACTACGTGCCGCACGCGGCAGGCTTCGTCGCCAACGAGGGGCCGAAGTTGCTCACCAGTCGCTTCCCGTACGAGGACTCCTACACCCTCGACCGCGCCCTCGCCACAGGCGCCTATGTCGGCCTGAAGTCCGCACTCGGCCGGGCTCCGGACGACGTGCATGCCGAGGTCCGCGAGGCCACCCTGCTGGGCCGCGGTGGCGCCGGCTTCCCCGCCGGCGTCAAGTGGGGGTTCTGCCCCGAGGGCGTGTGGCCCCGCTACCTCGTCGTCAACGGCGACGAGAGCGAGCCCGGCACCTACAAGGACCGACTCCTCATGGAACGCGATCCGCACCAACTCATCGAGGGCTGCCTCATTGCCTGCTACGCCCTCGGCCTGTCGCAGTGCTTCCTCTACGTGCGCGGCGAGATGGCCCTCGCCCAGGAGCGGCTGGCTACAGCACTCAACGACGCCTACGCAGCCGGCTACGTCGGGCGCAACGTCTGCGACACCGACTTCTCCGTGGACATCACCCTCCACTGGGGCGCCGGCGCCTACATCGTCGGCGAGGAGACGGCTCTCATCGAGAGCCTCGAAGGCAACCGGGGGATGCCCCGCCTCAAGCCGCCGTACTTCCCGGCGGCCATCGGCCTGTACGGCAAGCCCACGATCGTCAACAACGTCGAGACCCTCGCCAACCTGCCGTGGATCCTTGAACACGGCGCCGCCGCCTACAAGGGCCACGGCTCCGAGGCATCGCCCGGCACCCGCCTCTTCGCCATCTCGGGCCATGTCGTGAGGCCGGGCGTGTACGAGGTCGAGCAGGGCGTCACCACGTTCCGCGACCTCTTCTACGGCGACAACTTCTGCCGCGGCATCCGGGACGGCAACGACCTCAAGGCGTTCATCCCCGGAGGAGCGTCGGCGCCGTGGTTCTTCGAAGAACAGCTCGACCTGCCCCTCGAGGCCCGTGACGTCGGTGCCGCCGGGTCGATGCTCGGCTCCGGGGCGATGGTCGTCATGGACCACACCACCGACATCGTGAAGGCCTGCCTGCGGGTCGTGCGGTTCTTCGCCCGCGAGTCGTGCGGCAAGTGCTCGCCCTGTCGGGAGGGCACCAGTTGGGAGGAGAAGATCCTCGAGCGCATCCTCGACGGCCACGGCCGGCCGGCCGACCTCGACCTGCTGCTCGATATCGGTGAGAACATCAGCCCCGGCCCGTACCCCGTCGCCGCACATGGGTCCGAGGGCCTCGACGCCGTGTCGTTCCCACCCCGGCAGACCACCATCTGCCCACTGGGCCCGTCGTCGGTGGCGCCGATTACGTCGGCGCTGCGCCGCTTCCGTTCCGAGTTCGAGGCCAGGATCACGCGCCGTGACAGCCTGTCCGTCCAGGCGGCTCCGGTCGCCGAGGGGGCCCCGGCATGAGCGACGACGGGCAGACCGTGGAGATCACCGTCGATGGCCGGACCGTCGCGGCGAACCCGGGGGAGTTGCTGATCGACGCCTGCGAACGCACCGGTACCTACATCCCGCGCTTCTGCCACCATCCGCGGATGCAGCCGGTCGGGATGTGCCGGGCGTGCCTCGTCGAGGTCGACACCGGACGGGGTCCGGCCTTGCAGGCCTCGTGCATGCTCGAGTGCGCCCCCGGCATGCAGGTCGACACCGAATCCGAACGCACCCGCAAGGCCCAGGACGGCGTCCTCGAGTTCCTGCTCGTCAACCACCCGCTCGACTGCCCCGTCTGCGACAAGGGCGGCGAGTGCCCGCTCCAGGACCAGACGATGGCTTTCGGACCGGGCGAGAGCCGGTTCGTCGAGGAGAAGCGCCACTTCGAGAAGCCCATCCCGGTCAACGACAACGTCTTCCTCGACCGGGAGCGCTGCATCCTCTGCGACCGCTGCACCCGCTTCGCCGCCGAAGTTGCCGGCGACGCCCTGATCCACTTCCAGGGGCGGGGCTCGAACACCGAGGTCAACACCTTCCCCGACGAGCCCTTCAGTTCCTACTTCAGCGGCAACACCGTGCAGGTCTGCCCGGTCGGCGCACTGACGGCAGCGCCCTACCGGTTCAAGGCCCGGCCCTGGGACCTCGAGGAGGTCGAGTCCACGAGCGTGGTCGACAGCGTCGGGAGCCGCATCTCGGTGCAGTCCTCGCGCGACCGCGTGCTGCGCTTCCAGGGGGTCGACGCCGACGCTGTCAACTGGGGATGGCTCTCCGACAAGGAGCGGTTCGTCTTCGAGGCCTATGACCACGAGGACCGCCTCCGGACACCGCTGCTTCGCGACGACGCCGGCGACCTGGTCCCGGCCGGCTGGGGTGATGCGCTCTCTGCCGCCGCCGCGGCACTGTCCGACGCCGACCCCGACCGGATCGCCGTCCTGGGTGGGGCGCGCCTCACCAACGAGTCGCAGTACGCCTGGGCAAAGTTCGCCAAGGGCGTGCTGGGCACCGACCACGTCGACGCCCAACTGGGCGACGGGCTGCCCGCCGAGTTCGTCCTCGGCCTGCCCCGGGCGACCATCGACGAGGCCTGCACCCCCGGTGGCGTCATCGTGCTGCTCGGACCCGACCCCAAGGAGGAGTTGGGTGCCCTCTACCTCCGGCTGCGCCACGCGGTCGTCCACGACGGCGCCACGCTGGTCGAACTGTCACCCCGGTCCACGGGCCTTACGCCGTTCGCCACCCACTCGTTGCGGGTACGTCCCGGAGAGGCCGCCGAAGTCGTCCGAGCCATGTTCGGAGAGGGCGGTACCGCACCCATCGGCAGCGTGGAGATCGAGGAGGCACAGGCCGTCGGAGCGCTCATCTCCGGGGCGACGTTCGGGCAGAGCCGGCCGGTCACGGTGCTCGTGGGCCGACAGTCGTTGGCCGAGGCACCCGGCACGATCATGGATGCCTCGCTCATCCTGCACGACCGGATCGCCGATGTCCGCTTCCTGTCGATGCTGCGACGCGGCAACGTCCACGGTGCCCTCGACTTCGGACTTGCCCCGGGGCTCCTCCCCGGCCGGGTCGGCCTCGACGAGGGCCGCTCCCGGTTCACCGATGCCTGGCCGACCAGCCCGACCACACGGGGTCGGGATGCGTTCGCCACCCTGCAGGCCGCTGCAGACGGTGCTGTCGACGTCCTGGTCCTGCTTGGCGCCGACGTCCTGGTCGACGTCCCCGACAACGACCTGGCCCGCCGCGGGCTCGAAGGGGCAGGCACGGTCATCGCCCTCGACCTGTTCGCCACCTCGACCGTGGCCACCGCCGACGTCGTCCTGCCGGCCACCGCCCCGACCGAGACCGACGGCACGGTCACCAACCTCGAGGGCAGGGTGAGCGTCGTGGCCCGCAAGGTGACCTCGCCGGGAACCGCCCGCCCCGACTGGATGATCGCCGTCGACCTGGCTCGGCGGTTGGGGACCGACCTCGGAATCGCCTCCCCCGACGACGTCTGGGCCGAACTCGCCACCGTGTCGCCGATCCATGCCCACATCGATCCCGAGGCGCTGGCCGAAGCGACCCGGGAGGGCATTCTCGTCCGGGGAGGCCCGGCGCTGGCCCGGCCGGCACCCCTCGAGGTGCCCAGCCACGACAAGAACTCCTTCCGCCTGGTCGTCACCCGCTCGATGTACGACCGTGGCGTGCTCACCGCCCACAGCCCGTCGTTGGCCGGCCTCGCGCCCGTGACCCGACTTGCCTTCGAGCCCACCGACTTCGCCTCGCTCGGGGTGCCGGAGGGGGGCAGCATCGAGGTCCGGGGCCCGAAGGGCAATGCCAGCGTCGTCGTCGGCCCCGATGCCCGGGTCGCCAAGGGCACCGCCCACGTGCTGTTCAACCAGCAGGGTGTGTCCGCCGGCGACCTCATCGACGCCGCCGCTGCGGTGATCGACCTGACGGTGGTACCGGTCTGATGGTCATCGCCGCCGATCCGCTCCTCCTCGGCCCCGTCGGCCTCGAGATCGTCCTGATCGTCCTGCTCAAGGTAGTCGTGTCGTTCGTCCTGCTGATGGTGTCGGTGATGCTGATGGTCTGGTTCGAGCGGAAGCTTCTCAGCGACATGCAGAACCGCATCGGCCCGGACGTCGCCGGCCCATGGGGCATCCTCCAGACGCTCGCCGACGGCATCAAGTTGTTCTTCAAGGAGGACCTGATCCCGGAGAATGCCGACCGCCCGGTGTTCAAGTTGGCGCCGTACCTGTCGCTGGTGCCGGCCTTCCTCGTGTTCGCCATCGTGCCGGTGGGCGGTGATTTCCGCACCGGAGACGGAACCGTGGGCTTGTTCGGGCACCGCACGTTCCTCCAGGTCGCCGATCCGCCGATGGGCATCCTGTTGTTCCTCGCCCTCTCCTCGGTCGCCGTCTACGGCGTGATGCTGGCCGGCTGGTCGTCGGGCTCGAAGTACCCGCTGCTCGGCTCGGTCCGGGCGTCGGCCCAGATGATCAGCTACGAGGCGGCGCTGGGCCTCGCCATCGCCACTGTCTTCCTGACCGGTGGCTCCCTGTCGACCCACGAGATCGTGTCCAGCCAGTCCGGCTGGAACTGGAACGTCGTCACCACCGGCGTCGTCCCGTTCCTCGTCTTCCTCGTGGCCGGCACCGCCGAGTTGAACCGGCCGCCGTTCGACCTGGTCGAGGCCGAACAGGAACTGGTCGGCGGGTTCCACACCGAGTACAGCTCGATCCGGTTCGCCCTGTTCTTCCTCGCCGAGTTCATGAACGTGATCACCATGTCGGCGATCGCCGTCACCCTCTTTCTGGGTGGCCCCGACGGTCCGATCCTCGTGGAGCAGGTCGCCTGGGTCTGGCCGACCCTGTGGTTCTCCCTCAAGGTCCTGGCCTTCCTCTTCACCTTCGTGTGGCTGCGGGCGACCCTGCCGCGGATCCGGTACGACCAGCTCATGGACCTGGGCTGGAAGGTCCTGATCCCGCTGGCACTCGGCTGGTTCCTCTTGCTCGCGACGCTCAACGTGGGCCGCGACCGGGGTTGGTCGCCACTGGTCGTCGTGTTCGCCAGCGTTGCCGTGCTGTGGGCGGGCGCCGCCATGCTGGGTGGCGCCGTCCGCAAGGCCCGTGCCGAGAGGCTCGCCCTCGAGTTCGAGTCCGACGAGGTGCTCGACGCCGGGGATGGTGCCTGATGGGCTACTTCCGCGGCTTCGCCGTCACGTTCCGCAAGCTCTGGGAGAAGCGGGTCACCATCCCGTACCCCGAGCAGAAGCGCGACAAGCCCGAGCGCCTCCATGGCCGCCACGTCCTCAACCGCTACGAGGACGGCATGGAGAAGTGCATCGGCTGCGAACTCTGCGCGGGCGTGTGCCCCGCCGACTGCATCTACGTACGCGGTGCCGACAACCTGCCCGACGACCCGGTGTCGCCGGGGGAGCGCTTCGGCTTCGTCTTCGAGATCAACTACCTGCGGTGCATCCACTGCGACCTCTGCGTCGAGGCCTGTCCGACCGAGGCCATCACCGAGTCGAAGCTCTTCGAGTTCTCGTTCACCAATCGGCCTGATGCCATCTACACCAAGGACGAACTCCTCGTGGACGGCGAGACGGGTCGGCCACAGCAACTGCCGTGGGAGGACTGGCGCGAGGGCGAGGATGCCGGCACTTCGGGCTGGATGCGTGCCACGTCGTCTTCGGGTTCTGCCGCCTACGCCGGACGGGTCGCCTGGTCGGGTGAACTCGGCTACGGAATCCGCGCCCCGGAGCGGGGCCAGTCGGGTGGAGGGGCCGACGAGGACGGGGCCGACGAGGTAGGCGACGTCTGATGGACGCTGCCGTCTTCACCGTCTGCGCCGTGATGGTGCTGTCGGGCGCCTTCGGAGTGCTCCTGGCCCGCAATCCGGTGCACGCCGCCCTCTTCCTCGTCCAGTCCGTCTTCGGCGTGGCCGTGCTGTTCCTGCTGCTGGAGGCCACCTTCCTCGCCGCCGTCCAGGTGATCGTCTACGCGGGCGCCATCGTCATCCTGTTCCTGTTCGTGATCATGCTGCTCGGTGTCGACCGGGTCGATGACCTCGACGTCGAGCCCATCGCCGGACAGCGGCCGCTCGCCGTCGTGATCGGCGCCGGGATCCTGGGAACGACCCTCACGGCCCTACTCGTGGCGGTCGGTGGACCGACCGGTGCGCCGACGGCCAACGCACCGCTGGGCGACGCCGGTGACAATGCCAAGCGCCTGGGCGAGGTGCTGTTCACCGACCACGTCTTCGCCGTCGAACTCACCGCCCTGCTGCTCACGGTTGCCGTGGTCGGCGCCGTCGTGCTGGTCCGTCGCCTCCGAGGCCCACTCCAGCCCCTACCGGCAGAGGCCGTGGCGTCGAAGCCCGAGTCGCCGGAGTCCACCGGCCCGGATGGTGAAGCCGGGGAAGCCGGACAGGGGGGTGACGCCTGATGGAGGTCACCGTCGCCTGGTACTTGACGTTGGGGGCCGTCCTGTTCACGTTGGGCGCCGTCGGCCTGCTGGTCCGTCGCAACCCGCTCGTGATGTTCATGTGCGTCGAACTGATGCTCAACGCCGTGAACCTCACGTTCGTGAGCCTCGGCGACGCGTTGGGCGACCTGAGCGGACAGGTGTCGGTGTTCTTCGTGCTGGTGGTGGCCGCTGCCGAGGTCGTTGTCGGCCTGGGGATCGTCGTGGCGATCATGCGTCGACGCGTCGGGGCGACCGCCGACGACCTCTCGGTACTGAGGGGCTAGGGCATGCTGCGCCTTCCATCGAAGCCGAGGGGCTAGACCGTGCTCGACCTGGTCTGGCTGATCCCCGCGTTCCCGCTGGTCGGGTTCGCCGTGCTGCTGGTGGCTGGCCGCCGCCTCGGCGAGCCGAACGCCGGCTGGGTGGCGACCGTCGCCATGTTCGGGTCGTTCGCCGCCACGATCGGCGTGGTCGTCGACCTGTTGTCGCGTGACGAGCACCACCGCCGCTCGGTCACCACCCTGTTCTCCTGGGTGCCGGCCGGCGACCTCTCCGTGGACGTCGGTTTCCTCGCCGATCCGCTGTCGCTGACGATGTGCCTCTTCATCACCGGGGTCGGTGCCCTCATCCACCTGTACTCGATCGGGTACATGCACGGCGACGCCGGCTTCGGCCGTTTCTTCACCTACCTGAACCTGTTCGCCTTCTCGATGCTCGTCCTCGTCCTGGCCGACAACATGCTGTTCACGTTCCTCGGTTGGGAGGGCGTCGGGGCGTGTTCGTACCTGCTCATCTCCTTCTGGTTCACCGACCCGGCCAACGCCTCCGCCGGGAAGAAGGCCTTCGTCACGAACCGCATCGGCGACTGGGGCGTCATCGTCGCCATGTGCCTGACGTTCTTCACGTTCGGGTCGCTCTCGTATGTCGAGGTACTCGACGCAACCGATGCTGGACAGGTCGCCGAGTCGACGGCCACCTTCATCGCCGTGATGCTCTTCGTCGGGGCGATCGGCAAGTCGGCGCAGTTCCCGCTGTACCTGTGGCTGCCTGATGCCATGGCCGGCCCCACGCCGGTTTCGGCCCTGATCCACGCCGCCACGATGGTGACCTCGGGCATCTACCTTCTGACCCGCGTCAACCCGATCATCGCCGACGCCGCGGCCTGGGTCCCCTCGCTCATCGCCTGGGTGGGGGTGGGCACGGCGCTGTTCGCTGCGACCATCGCCATGGCGCAGACCGACATCAAGAAGGTGTTGGCGTACTCGACCGTCAGCCAGCTCGGCTACATGTTCCTGGCCGTGGGCTGCGGTGCCTACGTGCCGGCCATCTTCCACATGGTCACCCACGCCTTCTTCAAGGCGCTGCTGTTCCTCGGCTCGGGCTCGGTCATCCACGGCATGGACGGCGACCAGGACCTGCGCCACTACGGCGGCCTCCGGAAGTGGATGCCGGTCACCGCCTCCACGTTCATCATCGGCTGGTTGGCCATCGCCGGCGTGCCGCCGTTCGCCGGCTTCTGGTCGAAGGACGAGATCCTGGCGTATGCCTGGAACGAGAGCCCCGCCCTGTGGGCGGTCGGCCTCGTGACCGCCGTCCTGACCGCCTTCTACATGACCCGCCAGGTGGTGCTCACCTTCTTCGGCCGCCACCGCTACGCCGACGCCCGCCCCGACGAGGTCGACGCCGCATGGGACGCCCGTCTCGCCAGTGTCGCAGCCGACCTTGAGGCGGCGGCAGCAGCGGTCGATGAGGCTCGCGCCGGCCTCGAGGCAGCGGTCGCCGCCCGTACCGGGGCCGAGACCACACATGCCTCGGCCATCGAGGCCGCCCGCACTGCGACGTCCGGGAGATCGACGAACGAGGCAGCCGACCCCGAGGCGCTCGCCGAGGCGGTGCTCGCCGCCGAGGACGCCGTGGTCGCCGCAGACACAGCGGTCGGGTCAGCCGAGGAGTCACTGGCCGTCGCGAGGTCGTCGCGTGCCGTCGCTGTCGCCGACCAGGCTGTCGTCGTCGCCGCCGAAGGGGAACGTGACGGGGTTCCCTCACTCGCCCTCGACGCCGCACCCGACACCGACGACATCACCGATCACCTGCCCGAGGCTGTGGCCGCACGTGCTGGCCACCATCCGCACGAGTCGCCGTGGACGATGACCCTTCCGTTGGTCGTCCTGGCGATCCTGTCGGTCGTTGGCGGGCTCATGCAGCTCCCGTTCGCACCGTCGCTCAAGTTCCTCGAGCAGTGGCTCGAGCCCTCGCTGTTCGGCAACGAGGTCCACCTCGGCCTCGGTGCGGGGATGCTCTGGGTGCTGGCCGCCGTTGCCGTCGCCGGCGGCCTCGTCGGAATCGCCGTCGCCGTCGCCGCCTACGAGCGCCGCCGCATCGACCACCGGGTCTTCGAACAGCCGCTGCTGGCAGATGCCTGGGCCATCGACCGGAAGGTGGGCGACTTCATGGGCGGTCCCGGCCGCGCAGGCTTCGAGGCCACCACCACCTTCGACGAGCGCGTCGTCGACGGAGCCGTCAACGGGGTCGGCTCGTTGGTCCGTCACCTGGCCGGCGTGCTGCGGCGGTTCCAGAACGGCCTGGTGCGCACCTATGCCGCCGGTGCCGCCATCGGTGCGGTGGCCCTGCTGCTGTGGTTCCTCTCGAGGGCCAGCTGGTGACTGCCGTGCTCGCCTCCGCCTCGCCCACCTTTCCGGTGCTCCCGGCGCTGATCGTCGTGCCGCTGCTCGGTGCCCTGCTGGTCATCATCGTGCCCCGCCGCCGCCCGGAATTGTTGAAACTGGTGGCCGTGCTCGCCACGATGGCGACCGGAGCGCTCTCGCTGTGGCTGTTGTTCGCCTTCGACACCGGAGTCGACGGCTTCCAGTTCGCCAGCCGCCACGTCTGGCTCGGAGACCTCGGTGTGTCGTGGCTGTTCGGAGTCGACGGAATCTCGCTGTTCCTCGTCGTCCTGACGGGGATCCTGTTCCCGATCGCCATCCTGGCCACCGACCCGGAACACGACGGCCGCGCCTACTACGCCTGGCTGCTGGTCCTCGAGGGCGGCGTCATGGGCGTGTTCGCCAGCCTCGACCTGGTCGTGTTCTTCCTGTGCTTCGAGGCCGTGCTCGTGCCGATGTACTTCCTCATCGGCCGCTGGGGGCACGACAACCGCACCTATGCCGCCACCAAGTTTTTCCTGTTCACGATGGCCGGTTCGGCGCTGATGCTCGTCGGCATCCTGTCCTTGGCGTTCCTGCACGCCGATGCCACCGGCGGGGCGGTCACATTCGACCTGGTCGCCATCGCCGAGGCGCAGAGCCTTGGCGTCGAGACCGCCCGCTGGGTGTTCCTCACGTTCGCACTCGCCTTCGCCGTGAAGGTGCCGATCTTCCCGCTGCACACCTGGCTGCCCGATGCCCACACCGAGGCGCCCACGGCCGGTTCGGTGATCCTCGCCGGCGTGCTCCTGAAGCTGGGCACCTACGGGTTCCTGCGCTTCGGCCTGTACCTGTTCCCGGAGGCCACCCACCACTTCGCCCCGGTGTTCCTCGTGCTCGGCGTGGTCGGCATCGTCTACGGGGCGGTCGTCGCCACCATGCAGAAAGACCTCAAGCGCCTGGTCGCCTACTCGTCGGTGGCGCACCTCGGTTTCATCATCCTGGGCACGTTCGCCCTCAACACAGAAGGCATCGAGGGCGGCCTGCTCCAGATGGTCAACCACGGCATCTCGACCGGCGCCCTGTTCCTGCTGGTCGGGATGGTCTACGAACGGCGCCACACGCGCCAGATCGCCGAGTTGGGCGGCCTCCAGAAGTCGGCTCCGCTCCTGGCGGGCGTCTTCACCGTCGTGATGCTGTCGTCGATCGGGCTGCCCGGCCTGAACGGCTTCGTCGGCGAGTTCCTCGTGTTGGTCGGAACCTTCAATGCCCACCGCTGGTACGCCGTGGTGGCCACCGGCGGAGTGGTGCTGGCCTCCCTCTACCTGCTGTGGGCCTATCAGCGGGTGTTCCACGGCCCCGCCGAGGGCGACAACGCCGACGTGCCCGACCTGCGACTACGTGAGGGCCTGGTCCTCGCCCCGTTGTTGGCGCTCATCGTGGTGCTCGGCGTCTATCCGAAGCCGGTCATCGAGCGCATGGAGCCGGCGGTGGACGCCCTCGTCGAGCACATCGAACGTCACGTCGACGGCTTCCACGAGCCGACCAGCCAAATGGGCAGCGGCGTGTCTCCTGAGGGCGCCGCGGACTCGGAAGAGGGCCACTGATGCTCGCCCAGGCCGGAACCGTGTCCACGCCCGAGGTGCTCTGGTGGGCACTCGTCCCGCTGCTGATCCTCGCCGGTGCGGCCGTGCTGCTCTTGACCGTTGCCTCACTGGTGCGGCGGCTGCCCGAGTGGCTGCCGGCCACCTGGACGGTCGTGGCCGGCCTGGCCGTGCTGGTGTCGGTCGTCCCGCTCTGGAGTGAGGTGCAGGACGAAGGCGCCCGTTCGTTCCTGGCCGGCGCCGTAGGGATCGACGGTTCAACTCTTTTCGTGACCGCCCTGCTCGCCGTCGCCGTGGTCGTCACGGCGCTGCTCTCCCGGGCCTACCTCACCCGCGAGGACCTGCCGGGCGTCGAGCTCTACGTGCTGCTGCTGCTCTCGGCCGCAGGCGGCGTGGTCATGGCCTCGGCCAACGACCTGATTGTGCTGTTCCTCGGCCTCGAGCTGTTGTCGATCGCCGTCTACGTCATGGCCGCCCTGCACCTGCGCCGCATCCAGTCGCAGGAGGCGGCTCTCAAGTACTTCGTACTGGGGGCGTTCGCCTCGGCGTTTTTCCTCTACGGGATCGCCCTGGTGTACGGCGCCACCGGGTCCACGGGCCTCGCCCGGATCGCCGACTACCTGTCGACCTCCGTCCTGCTCGAGGACGGCATGTTGTTGGCCGGCTTCGGCCTGCTGCTCGTGGGCCTGGGCTTCAAGGTCGCCGCCGTTCCATTCCATGCCTGGGCCCCCGACGTCTATCAGGGAGCCCCGACCCCGGTGGTGGCCTGGATGGCCGCCGGCGTCAAGGCCGCCGGGTTCGCCGCCCTGCTGCGGGTCTTCGTCCTGACGTTCGGGTCATGGTTGGGGGAGTGGAGGCCCGCCGTGTGGGGCCTCGCCATCCTCACCGTGCTGGGCGGCTCGGTCGTTGCCGTCGTGCAGACCGATGTCAAGCGGATGCTGGCGTACTCGTCGATCGCCCACGCCGGGTTCCTGCTGGTCGGCGTGCAGGCCTCCTCTGATCGGGGCACGGCCGCCGTGCTCGCCTACCTCGGCGCCTACACGCTGCTGGCCTGCGGCAGCTTCGCCGTGGTCACCGTCGTCGGTGGTGCCGGGGACGACCGCCACGGCCTCGACGCCTACCGGGGCCTCGGCGCCAGCCGCCCCTGGCTGGCCGGCGCCTTCGCCGTGCTGTTGCTGGGACAGGCCGGTGTGCCGTTCACCGCCGGCTTCGTCGCCAAGTTCGGCGTGATCGCCGCCGCAGCCGAGGGTCGCTCCTATGCCCTCGCCGGGGTCGCCATGTTGGCTGCCTCCGTGGCCGCCTTCGTCTACCTGAGGATCCTCGTGGCGATGTACCTCGACGACGGGTCCGATGTTCCCGACGTCGATCCGGTCCCGTGGGGACCTCGAATCGTCATCGCCGTGTCGGTCTCCCTGGTGCTGTTCCTGGGCGTCGTCCCCGGCCCACTCGTCGACCTGGCCAAGGACGCCGTGCCCGTCCTGGTGGGTGGTTGAGATGATCCGCAACGCTGCTCAATTGCAGCCGCTCCCCAGAGTGAAGGCGGCGACGACCGCTAACCTCCCTGCAGTGCTGCGACGCCGCCGTCCGGTGCTCCTCACGCCCGCCCATTTTCCCGAAATCCGTTAGGTTCACCCCTCGTGTCCGAGTTCCTCCGCAGCTGGCTGGTCGTCGTGGTGTTCGGCGGCCTCGCCGTCCTGCTGGTCGGCATCTTCCTCGGACTCGGCAGCCTGCTCCGTCCCACGCGGGAGACCGAGCAGAAGGTCATGAACTACGAGAGTGGCGTCGACCCGCAGGGCGACCGCTGGAGCCAGTCGAACATCCGCTACTACGTGTTCGCCCTCATGTTCGTGCTCTTCGACGTCGAGGCCGTGTTCATCTTCCCGTGGGCCGCCCGGCTCGAGGCCTACGGCGTGTTCGGCCTCGTCGAGATGGCAATCTTCATCTTCATCCTCGCCCTGGGCCTCTTCTACGCTTGGCGCAAGCGACTGCTGCGTTGGATCTGAGGGACGAGGCAACGAACTGACCATGGGACTCGTCGAGAACGGCAAGCTGTCGAAGCCACTCACCGCTCTGCTCAACATCAGCCGCAAGTACTCACTCTGGGTGTACCAGTGGGGCCTCGCCTGCTGCGCCATCGAGATGGGAGCCGCCTTCGGCTCACCCCGCTACGACGTGATGCGCCTCGGCGTGATCCCGTTCCCGGCGTCGCCCCGCCAGGCCGACCTCGTCGTCGTCTCCGGCACCGTCACCGACAAGATGGCACCGGCGGTGAAGCGCCTCTATGAGCAGATGCCCGACCCCAAGTACGTGATCTCGATGGGCTCGTGCGCCAACTGTGGCGGCCCCTACTGGGACTCCTACTCGGTCACCAAGGGGGTCGACCAGATCATCCCCGTGGACGTGTATGTGCCCGGCTGCCCACCACGCCCCGAGGCACTGCTCGAGGGCATCGTGTTGCTCCAGGAGCGCATCCGGTCCGAGGACATGGGCGAACGTTGGAATGGAGACCCCATTGTCGTCTCCTGAGGACACCGTGGACACGGTCGCCGAGGCCGCGCCCGCCGACGAGGCGCGTGACGCCCTCGTGGCCACGCTGGCCGAGGCCCTCGGCGACGGACTTGTCGCCAGCGAGGTGCAGCGCGGCGTCGACGTCTGGGTGCGGGTGGCTGCCGACTCGTGGCTGGCTGCCGGCGTCGCCCTTCGCGATCGCTGCGGCATGTCGTACTTCAACTTCCTCTCAGCCATCGACTGGCAGCCCTCGCCCTTCGGGCGCGACATGGACTCCCAGGTCGATGGTCCCGAGGCGAACGACCCGGGGCCAATGGAGTGGGGCACCACCGGCGGAGAGGCCCGGTTCCAGTTGCTGGCCCGCGTGCACAACCCGACGACCGGCCTCGGCGTCACCGTCAAGGCCGACCTTCCGGGCGACCGGCCCGAGGTCGACTCGTGGATCCCCGCCTACGCGGGTGCCAACTGGCACGAGCGGGAGGCCTGGGAGATGTTCGGCATCGACTTCCGTGGCCACCCGAACCAGGTGCACCTGTACCTGCCCGGCGCCTTCGAGGGGAACCCGCTGCGCAAGGACTACCCGCTGCTGGCCAGGCGCATCAAGCCGTGGCCGGGCATCGTCGACGTCGAACTCATGCCGGGTGACGACGATTCGGCGGATGATGGCGAGGGCGACGACGCATGACCGCCACGACCGACGCCCAGCAGCTCGCCTACATCGCCGGCCAGGCCGCCGACGCCCGCGTGAACCTCGAACTCGAGACCGAGGGGATGACCCTCAACATCGGCCCGCAGCATCCGGCCACCCACGGCACCCTGCGCATCATCGTCCGCCTCGACGGCGAGCGGGTGATTGCCGCCGAGCCGGTCATGGGCTACATGCACCGCGGCTACGAGAAGCTGGTCGAGGTCCGCACCTATCCGCAGGTCACCACGTTGGTCAACCGCATCGACTGGCTGGGCAGCTTCGCCAACGAGGTCCCGTTCATCCTGGCCGCAGAGCGGCTCATGGAGGTCGAGGCCCCGCCCCGTGCCCAATGGATCCGCACCGCCCTGTTCGAACTCTCCCGCATCGCCAACGTCGTGCTGTTCCTCGGCGACATGGGCGTCCAACTGGGGGCCATCACGCCGGTCTTCTTCGCCTTCCGCGACCGCGAGTTCGTGCTGAACCAGATCGAGGCTGTCACCGGCGGCCGCTTCCACCCCAACTTCGATCGCATCGGCGGCCTCAAGGACGACCTCCCCAAGGGCTGGATCGTCGAGACCCTGGGTGTCCTCGACCGCATCCGGACCTTCTGCGACGAGATGGAGGACCTCGTCGCCGGCAACGAGATCTTCCAGGCCCGGACCCGGGGCATCGGGGTGATCCCCGCCGACGTCGGGCTGTCGTACGGCATGTCCGGTGCCAACATCCGTGCCAGCGGGGTCGACTGGGACCTGCGGCGCGACAGCGAGATGGGCCTCGTCCACCGTGAACTGGACTGGAAGGTCTGGACCCACCCCGACGGCGACTCGTTCGCCCGCTACTGGGTGCGCCTCCAGGAGGTACGCGAGGCCTGCACCATCGTCGAGCAGTGCCTCGAGGGCATTCCCTCCGGTCCGGTCATGGCCAAGGTGCCCCGCATCATCAAGGTGCCTGCCGGCGAGGCCTACGTCGAGACCGAGAACCCGCTCGGCGTCATGGGCTACTACATCGTCTCCAAGGGCGAGCTGGTGCCGTACCGGGTGAAGATCCGCTCGGCGTCGTTCAACAACGTCTCGATCACGCCGTGGCTGCTCGAGGGGGTCTACGTCCCCGACGTGATCTCGATCCTCGCCAGCCTCTACTTCATCCTCGGCGACATCGACCGATGAGCACGTCTCGCCTGTCCATGGACGGGTTGCCCGCATGAGCACCCTCACCCTCGCCGCCGAGCTGGCCTACTGGCAGCAGACCTCGATTCGGGCGGTCGTCGGCCTGGTGGCCGTACTGGTCCCCGCCGGGACGCTCGTCTACCTGTTCCTGTTCAAGATGATGAGCTTCATGCAGAGCCGCCTCGGCCCCATGGAGGCTGGCCCCTACGGCTCGCTGCAACTCCTCGCCGAGGTCGGCAAGTTCCTCCAGAAGGAGGACATCGTCCCCGCCAAGGCCGACCGGGTCGTGTTCAAGGCGGCACCGTTCGTGGTGCTGGTCTCCACGTTCTTGCTGGTGCTCGTCATCCCCGGCGGACCGGACCTGGTGTTCATCGACGTCGACACCGGCATCTTCCTGGCCCTGGCGGTCTCGTCGATCTCGGTGATCGGGATCCTCATGGCCGGCTGGGCGTCGGCCTCCAAGTACTCGCTGCTGGGTGCCCTTCGGGCTACCGGCCAGCTCATCGCCTACGAGTTGCCGCTGGTGCTGGCGGTCATGGGCGTCGTCATCCAGGCCGGCACCCTCAACATGCAGGGCATCGTGATGGCGCAGGCCCAGGGCGAGATCTTCGGTTTCGGAGGCATCGGCAGCCCCTTCATCATCACGCAGTTCCTGGGGTTCGCGATCTTCCTGGTCGCCGTCCAGGCTGAACTCACCCAGCCGCCGTTCGACATGCCGGTCGCCGAGTCCGAGCTCGTGACCGGCTACCTCACCGAGTACTCCGGCATGCGGTTCCTGATGTTCTTCATCGGCGAGTTCGCCACGGCCGGCATCTTCTCGGCCCTGGCGGCAACGCTGTTCCTCGGCGGCTGGTACGTGCCGGGGCTCGACCCGACCGACAATCTGTTCAACGTCATCGGTCCGATGGTCCTGATGGGCAAGGTGATCCTGGTCGCCTTCCTCATCTTCTGGTTCCGGTTCACCTACCCCCGGTTCCGCGAGGACCAACTCCAGACGCTGGCCTGGAAGGTGCTCATACCGTTGTCGCTCGTCAACATCGTCGTAACCGGCGTGCTGAAGGTGGTGTTCTGATGCCTAACCCCAAGGTCCCCGGCCTCATCAAGGGCCTCGGCGTCACGATGAAGACGATGCTGCGCACCCTCACCAAGGGCTCCCACACCGTCCAGTATCCGAAGGTCAAGGAGGCGCCAACGCCCCGGGCTCGTGGCGTCATCGCCCTCCACGAGGAGAACTGCACCTCGTGCATGCTGTGTGTCCGCGAGTGCCCCGACTGGTGCATCTACATCGAGGGCCACAAGTACCTGGCGCCTCCGCGGCGGCCCGGCGGCAAGCCGCGCAAGAAGAACGCCCTCGACCGTTTCGACATCGACTACGCGCTCTGCATGTACTGCGGCATCTGCGTCGAGGTGTGCCCGTTCGAGGCTCTGTTCTGGACACCGGAGTTCGAGTACTCGGAGCCCAAGATCGCCGACCTGCTACACGACAAGAACCTGCTGGGGCAGTGGATGGAGACGGTGCCCGAATTTACGGACTACGAGGCCGGCAGCGAGGCCAAGAAGCTCGAGGTGCCGCGATGAACGTGCCGGCCGCACTCGAGGGCTTCGACTCGCTGACGAGCGGCGACACTGTCGTCGCCCAGAACATCGCGTTCGGGATCCTGTCCGTCGTGATGGTGGTGGCCGCCCTGCGCATGGTCACCACCCGCAACGTCGTCCACGCCGCCCTCTACCTCGTGATCGTGCTGGCCGGCGCGGCCGGGATCTTCATCCTGCTGGGTGCCGAGTTTGTCGGCGTCACACAGGTGCTCGTCTACATCGGGGCGATCGTCGTCCTCTTCCTGTTCGGCATCATGCTCACCCGTGGCGCCCTGGGCGAGGACGAGGAGGCCAACACCGAGAAGCGTCGCATGGCCGCCCTGGTCGGCGTGCTGGTGCTGGTCGTCACCGGCGGAGCCGTTCTCGACTCGTTCGGCGACGCCGCAGTGAACCGCAGCGCCCCGAGCCTCACCTCCGAGATCGGCGACACCATCTTCAGCCAGTACATCGTCCCGTTCGAGGCCGTGTCGGTCCTGCTGCTGGCCGCCCTCATCGGGGCGATCGTCGTGGCGAGGCAGGACTGAGTCGTGCTGCTCAACCAGTTCCTCCTCCTTGCGGCCGTCCTCTTCGCCATCGGCGTCTACGGCGTGCTGGCCCGCCGCAACGGCGTGCTCGTCCTCATGTCGATCGAGCTGATCCTCAACGCCGTCAACATCAACCTGGTGGCGTTCTCGGCGGTCCGGGAGACCGTGGGCGGCGAGGTCTTCGCCCTCTTCATCATCGCCGTGGCTGCCGCCGAGGTCGGCGTGGGCCTGGCCATGGTGCTGCTGCTGTACCGCAACCGCCGCAGCATCGACCTCACAGAGATCGACCAGTTGAGGGGCTGATGACGTGACCGAACTGCTCACCCTCGCCGCCTCCACGGCACCAGGCCTGCCCCTCGGGATCACCGAGGGCGGCACCTGGCTGCTGCGCAACGCCTGGCTCATCCCGCTGCTGCCGGCGCTGTCTTTCGTCGGCATCCTCTTCTTCGGCAAGCGAATGCCGAGGGGTGGATCCGAGCTCGGCATCGCCCTCGTCGGCATTGCCTTCGTGCTGTCGCTCCTGACCGCCGCCGCCTGGATCGACCACCGCGACAACTTCGAGGGCGAAGAAGTCCACCGGGCCGTCGCCGTCGCCGAGCACGGCGACGACCACGTCGAGGCGCACGCCGAGGCGCACGGCCACCCCTCGCTCGGCGTCCACAACACCGTCACCTGGTTCGAGATGAACGACGTCGCCTTCACCGTCGGCACCCTCGTCGACGGGCCGGCCGTGATGATGCTGGTGGTCGTCACCCTCGTCTCGCTGCTGGTGCACGTGTACTCCACCGAATACGTCGCCGGAGACCGGCGCTACACGCACTTCTTCGCCTTCCTCTCCCTGTTCAGTGCCTCGATGCTGTTGCTGGTCGTGTCCGAGAACACGCTGCAACTGCTGGTTTCGTGGGAACTGGTGGGCGTCTGCTCCTTCGTGTTGATCGGCCACTGGTGGGAGGAGAAGCCCAACAGCGACGCAGCGCTCAAGGCGTTCCTCACAAACCGGGTAGGCGACATGGGCCTCATCGTCGGCGTAACGATCCTGTTCTTCGCCGTCGGCTCAGCGCTGCCCGGCCAGTTCGGCTCGTTCTCGATCGCCGAGACCAACGCCCTCGCCGGCGCCGGACAGCTCTCGCACACGGCACTGCTGGTGGCGTCCTGCTGCCTGATGGCCGCTGTCATGTCGAAGTCCGGCCAGTTCCTCCTGCACACCTGGCTGCCCGACGCCATGGCCGGCCCCACGCCCGTCTCGGCGCTCATCCACGCCGCCACCATGGTCGTGGCCGGCGTGTTCATGATCGCCCGCATGTACGGCGTGTTCTTCGAGGGCTTCTCGATCGGCGGCAGCTCGATCAACCTCATGGCCCTGATCGGCGGCATCACGACCCTGATCGGCGCCTGTCTGGCGTTCGTGCAGCGCGACATCAAGAAGGTGCTCGCCTACTCGACCATCTCGCAGCTGGGCTACATGGTCATGGCCCTGGGGGTGGGTGCATGGACGGCGGCCCTGTTCCACCTCTTCACGCACGCCTTCTTCAAGGCCTGCCTGTTCCTCGGGTCGGGCTCGGCTGCCCACGCCGTGCACTCGTTCGACATGAAGTCCGACATGGGCGGACTCCGCAAGGCCATGCCCCACACCTACCGGACGTTCGTGATCGGGTCGATCGCCCTGGCCGGCCTACCGCCGCTGGCCGGCTTCTGGTCGAAGGACGAGATCCTCGTCGGTACGGGCGGATGGGGCCTGTTCGGCGGCACCGGTGGAAACGGTGCCTACACGTTCATGCTGATCATGGGCGTGATCACCGCCGCCCTAACCGCCGCCTACATGACCCGTTGCATCTACCTCACCTTCTTCGGCGAGTTCCGCGGCCACGGCACGCCGCACGAGTCGGGCTCCCGCATCGTCGTGCCGCTCTGGATCCTCGCCGGGCTCGCCATCGTGGCCGGGTTCGGGAACCTCCCGAAGGGCTTCCCGCTGGTGCCCGAGTCGTTCCAGGAACGGTTCGGCCATTTCGTTGAGCCGGTCGCCTCCTACTTCCCGTCGATCACGCACGCCACCCCCAGCTGGTCGCTTGCGATCGCCTCGACCCTGGTCGTCCTGTCCGGTGTCACCGTGGCGGGCTGGTACTACTTCGTCAAGGTCGAGGCGGCCTCGAAGGCCGCCGGCGAGAGTCTCACCGAGCTCCCGGACGGCCTGACCACGAAGTACCCGCTTGCTCGGATGGGCCACACCCTCCTCGTCCAGAAGTACTACCTCGACCACCTCTACACCGACGTCATTGCCGGCGGCACAAAGGGCCCGGTTGCGGCGGCCGCCTACAAGGTCGACCAGGGAGTCATCGACGGCGTCGTCGACGCTGTCGGGGAGAACGCCGTCAAGGCGGGCAACCTCGTGTACCACCGCTTCGACCAACTGGTCGTCGACGGCATTGTCAACACCTCTGGCCGGGCCTCTTCGAGCGCTGGCGGGGAACTTCGAAAAATCCAGACCGGCAAGGTCCAGGACTACGCGGCGATTCTCTTCGCCGCTGCAATGGTCCTCGCCGGCGTACTCATCGTCATCGTCTAGGAGACGGCTGAAATGGAAAATCTGCTCGACGGTTGGGGCCTCACGGTCGCCACGTTCTCACCGATGGTGGGCGTGGCGGTCATGCTTCTCATTCCCCGGGACCAGGAGGACCGGCACAAGCTGGTCGCCCTCGTCACCTCGCTGTGGGTGGCGCTGGTCAGCGTGCTGCTCCTCATCGAGTTCGACATCGGCCACACCGACCGGCTGCAGTTCGCGGTCGACAAGGTCTGGATCGACGTCATCTCGAGCCACTACTCGCTCGGCATCGACGGCATGTCGCTGCCGCTCATCCTGCTGACGGTCCTGATCGTGCCGCTGTGCATCGTCTACAGCTGGAACCACTTCCCGGAGCCCCACAACCCCAAGGCCTTCCTGATCCTGATCCTGGTCCTCGAGACCGGGATGGTCGGCACCTTCGTAGCCCAGGACCTGGTCCTGTTCTTCGTGTTCTTCGAACTCGTGCTCCTGCCGATGTTCTTCATGATTGCCGTCTGGGGCGGCCCGAACCGGCGCTACGCCTCGCTCAAGTTCTTCCTGTTCACGCTGTTCGGCTCGGCGCTGATGCTCGTGAGCTTCCTCGCCTTGTTCTTCCTGACGGGAGCCGAGTCGTTCGTCTTCACCGACCTCGCCGACGCTGTGGCGGCCCATGGCGTGTCGCGCACGGCCCAACTCTGGATCTTTGGCGGGATGATGCTCGGCTTCGGCATCAAGGTGCCGATGTTCCCGTTCCACACCTGGCTGCCCGACGCCCACACCGAGGCTCCGACCGTCGGCTCGGTGATCCTGGCCGCCGTGCTGTTGAAGCTCGGCACCTACGGGTTCATCCGCATCGCCATTCCGATCCTCCCGGAGGCCGCCGTCGAGTGGGCGCCCTGGATCGGAATGTTGGCGGTCATCGGCATCATCTATGGCGCCCTCGCCTGCCTCGCCCAGACCGATATGAAGCGCCTCATCGCCTTCTCGTCGGTGGCGCACATGGGCTTCGTGATGCTCGGCATCTCCACTCTCACCGACTTCGGCATCAATGCCGCCGTCATGGGCATGGTCGCCCACGGCCTCATCACCGGCATGCTCTTCTTCCTCGCCGGTTCGGTGAAGGAGCGCTACCACACGCTCGAGATCAGCCGGCTGGGCGGTCTGCTCGTCCAGGCGCCCCGCATGGGCTGGGTCTTCGGCCTGTGCGTCATGGCATCGCTGGGGCTGCCCGGCCTGGCCGGCTTCTGGGGAGAGTTCCCGGCGATCCTTTCGGCCTACAGCCCGGCCAACGGCGTGCCGGTCGAGACCTTCCGCACCTTCATGGTCATCGCCGCAGTCGGCACGGTGCTGGCCGCCGGCTACCTGCTCTGGCTGCTCCAGCGGGCCGCTTTCGGCACGCCGCCGGAGGAGTTCGCGGACGATCCGCACATCACCGACGCCTCGCGTGAGGAGTGGATGGCCTGGGCGCCGATGCTGGTGCTGATCGTTGCCATCGGCGTCTACCCGAACCTGGTGTTTCGGCTGTCCGCCGGTGCCGTCGATGCCTCTCTGCACGAGTGCCTCAAGGTCAACGCTTCGGAGCTGACGGCGGACCAGGCCGAGGCGCTGGGTTGTGCCGACGTCTACAACATCTCCGTCGGCGACGGTCACGGTGGCGATGCCGACCACGCGGCGGTTGGGGGCTAGCACGTGTCCGTTGAACTGCTGACCCTGGCGTTCGAGCGCCCGCCGATCGACTGGCACGCCTTCGCGCCTGAGATCACGCTGCTCTGTGTCGGTGCCCTGATCACACTGGTCGACATCGTCTTCCTCGAGAAGGCCCGGCCCTACACGGCAGCACTGGCGGGGCTGGGGGTGTTGGCCACGCTCATCCCGATCCTGACGCTCGCACTCGACGGCGCCGACCGCACCATGTTCGGCGGGGCCTACGTGGTCGACGACTTCGCGCTCGTGACCAAGGTCATCTTCCTCCTGTCCGGCTACGTCGTGATCCTGCTGTCCACCAACTACGTGGCGGAGGGTGACTATTGGGAGAACGAGTACTACGGCCTGTTGTTGGCCTCGCTCATGGGCATGGTGATGATGGCGTCGTCACGCGACCTCATCTCCATCTTCGTGGCGCTCGAACTGCTCTCGATCCCGGTCTACCTGATGGTGGCCTGGCGCAAGCGCGACCTGCGGTCCAACGAAGCGGGCCTCAAGTACTACCTGATGGGCGTGTTCGCCTCGGCGGTGATGCTCTACGGGATGTCGCTGCTGTTCGGGGTCGCCGGCTCGACGCAACTCACCCAGATCGCCGAAGCGCTGAGCGGTGCCGGTTCGTCGGTGGCGGTCATCACCATGGGCATCGTCTTCGTCGTCGTCGGGTTCGCCTTCAAGGTCTCGGCGGCGCCGTTCCACACCTGGGCGCCCGACGTCTACGTGGGTGCTCCCACCCCGGTGACGGCGTTCCTGGCGGTGGCCTCGAAGGCCGCCGGCTTCGTCGCCCTGTTGCAACTCGTCTACGTCGGCTTCTATGCGAGCCCCGAGGTGTTCGAGCCGCTGGTCTGGATCCTCGCCGCCTTGTCCATGACGGTCGGCAACCTGATCGCCCTGCGCCAGACCAACCTGGTGCGCCTGATGGCCTATTCCGGCGTCGCCCAGACGGGCTTCATCATCGCCCCGCTGGCGGTTGCCGGGCACGACGGGGCCATCGGCGACCAGGCGCTCTCGGCGGTGCTCACCTACCTGGCGGTCTACGCCGCCATGAACCTGGGCGCCTTCGCCGTCATCATCACGCTGGCCCGCCGCAGCGGATCCGCCGAGATCGAGTCGTTCTCGGGCGCCTTCCACTACGCCCCGGCGATGACGGTCGCCATGACGATCTTCTTCGGCTCCCTGGCCGGGATCCCGCCGCTGGGTGGCTGGTTCGCCAAGTTCGAGGTCTTCCGGGTGCTGGCGACCGCCGGGGAGCCGTGGGGCTACGTCCTCGCCGTTGTCGCAGCTGTCAATGCCGTGATCGCCCTCTACTACTACGCCGCCGTGCTCCTGAAGATGTGGGCCGAGGATGCACCCGAGGGTGAGTACCTCCCGGTGCCGTTCACCCCGTCGCTGGTCTCGGCGCTCGCCATCTGCGGCGCCGTCACGCTGCTGTTTGGCGTCGTGCCCCAGGTCGTGGCCCGCTTCACCCACGTCAGCCTGCTGGCTCTCGGGGGCTGACATCGCCGGTCTGTCCGACCGGTTGCGGGCGCTGATCCGCGGGCTGGGCCCACTCCGCTTCGACGAGTACGTCGAGGCCTGCCTCTACGATCCGGCCGGGGGCTTCTATGCGTCCGGCGGTGCCGCCGGTCGTCGGGGCGACTTCATCACGAGCCCCGAGGTAGGGCCGCTGTTCGGTGCCGTGCTGGCTCGTTGGATGGACGGGGTGTGGGAGCGGCTGGGCCGGCCCGACGGCTTCACCGTGGTCGAGGCGGGCGCGGGACACGGCACCCTGGCCCGCTCCGTGCTGGCCGCTGCACCAGTGTGCCTGGTCGGCGGACGCTATGTGGCCGTCGAGCGGTCCGATGCCCTGCGCTCCGATCATCCAGCCGGAGTCGAGTCGGCGACCGACTTGCCGGACGGGCCGCTCACCGGCGTGGTCGTGGCCAACGAGTTGCTCGACAACCTGGCCTTCCGCCTGCTCGAAGCAGGCGACGGAGCCTGGCACGAGGTCCGGGTCGGTGTCGGTGGTGACGACCTCGTCGAGGTGGTGGGGGAGGCGGTCGACCTTCCGGGCCTTCCCGAGCCGGTTGGAGGAGCCCGGATCCCTTTGCAGGACAAAGCCGCCGCATGGGTCAACCGTGCCCTCGGCCTGCTCGACCGGGGCGCTGTCCTGGTGTTCGACTACGCCTCGACGACTGCCGACATGGCCAGTCGCCCGTGGGATGAGTGGCTGCGCACCTACCGGGGCCACGAACGCGGCGGCCATCCGCTCGATGCCCCCGGCACGCAGGACGTGACCGTCGAGGTCGCCTTCGACCGAATCCCCGGCACCCCGACCGCCACCACGCAGGCGGCGTTCCTGCGGGCACAGGGCATCGGCGACCTCGTCGACGAGGGCCGCCGCCTCTGGGAGGCCGGCGCCGCGAGAGGCGACCTGGCCGCCCTCGGGGCCCGCAGTCGCATCGCCGAATCCGAGGCCCTCCTCGACGAATCCGGCCTCGGAGGGTTCACGGCCATGGAGTGGACGGAGGGTCGCCTCGGCTCCTGAACTGCTCCGACGCGTTCGCTAGGGTCGGCGGGTCGCAGCGTCGAGAAGAGAGAGCAGGCCGCGCCATGGATGAGCCCACCATCGAGGACTACTACGTCGAGAACCGCACCTTCCCGCCGTCGCCGGAGTTCGTCGCCGCCGCCCACCTGTCCGACCGTTCGCACCACGACGAGGCCGCTGCCGACTACGAGGCCTTCTGGGCCCGCCAGGCCCGCGAGCTCCTCACCTGGGACGAGGACTTCCACACCACCCTCCAATGGAACCTCCCCTATGCGGAGTGGTTCGTCGGCGGCAAGCTGAACCTGTCGACCAACTGCCTCGATCGCCACGTCGCCGCCGGCCACGGCGACCGCATCGCCTACTTCTGGGAGGGCGAGCCCGGCGACACCCGCACGGTCACCTACGCCGAACTCCTCGACGAGGTCAGCCGCTTTGCCAACGTGCTCAAGGGACTCGGCCTCGAGCGTGGCGACCGCATCGCCATCTACCTGCCGATGATCCTCGAACTGCCGATTGCCATGCTGGCCTGCACGCGCATCGGGGTCGCCCACAGCGTCATCTTCGGTGGCTTCTCACCCGACTCGATCGTCGACCGCTGTGAGGATGCCGAGGCCCGTCTCGTCATCACCGCAGATGCCGGATATCGCCGCGGCGCCCCCTCGGCGCTGAAGGTCAACGTCGACGACGCACTCGACATCGGGGCACCCAGCGTCGAGCACGTCGTCGTCGTGAACCGCTGCGACACCGAGGTCACCATGGCCGAGGGCCGCGACCACTGGTGGCACGACCTCATGGCCGACGCCTCTCCCGACTGCCCCGCCGAGCCGATGGACAGCGAGCAGCTCCTGTACCTGCTCTACACGTCGGGCACCACGGCCAAGCCCAAGGGCATCATGCACACCACCGGCGGCTACCTCACCCAGGTGGCGTATACCCACAAGTACGTCTTCGACGTGCGCCGCAACGAGGACGTCTACTGGTGCGCCGCCGACATCGGCTGGGTCACCGGCCACAGCTACATCGTCTACGGGCCGCTCGCCAACGGCTGCACCTCGGTCATGTACGAGGGCACCCCCGACACCCCGCTGCCCGAGCACCGCACCGACGACCGGGCCGACTGGCCCAAGGATCGGCTCTGGGACATCATCGAGCGCTACGGCGTCACCCAGCTCTACACGGCGCCCACCGCCATCCGCACCTTCATGAAGTGGGGCGACCAGGAACCGGAGCGCCACGACCTCTCGTCGCTGCGGGTGCTCGGCACGGTCGGCGAGCCCATCAACCCCGAGGCGTGGATGTGGTACCACGAGTACATCGGCGGGGGATCGTGCCCGATCGTCGACACCTGGTGGCAGACCGAAACGGGCGGTCACATGGTCTCGCCGATGCCGGGTGTGACCACCACCAAGCCCGGATCGGCCTGCCACGCCATCCCCGGCGTCTTCGCCGAACTCGTCGACGATGCGGGCAATCCGGTCGAGCGGGGCGGCGGCTACCTCACCATCACCCGCCCGTGGCCGTCGATGCTGCGCGGCATCTGGGGCGACCCCGAGCGGTACCACGACACCTACTGGTCGCGCTTCGAGGGCCGCTACTTCGCCGGTGACGGCGCCAAGATCGACGACGACGGCTACCTGTGGCTGCTCGGCCGTGTTGACGACGTCATGAACGTCTCGGGCCATCGCATTTCCACCGCTGAGGTGGAGTCAGCGCTCGTCGACCATCCCGCCGTCGCCGAGGCCGCCGTGGTCGGCGCCACCGATGCCACCACCGGCCAGGCCATCATCGGCTACGTCATCCTGCGCGGCGGCAACGAGGCGACCCTCGAACTGGGCGAGGAGGTCCGGGGCCACGTGGCCACCAAGCTCGGTCCGATCGCCCGTCCGAAGGCCGTCTTCCTCGTGCCGGACCTGCCCAAGACTCGTAGCGGCAAGATCATGCGTCGGCTGCTGCGCGATGTCGCCGAAGGCCGTGACCTGGGCGATACCACCACGCTCGCCGACGCCGGTGTGGTCGCCGAGATCAGGGACCGGGCCGCCGAGTCCCCCGAGGAGGACTGAGCCTCGTCTGGGATCCGCATCGAGCGCGATGGAGCGCCGGCCCCCGGCCCGGTCGTCATCGTCGACGTCGACGGGGTGCTCTCGGACGCCTCCGGGCGCCAGTACCACCTCCACGGTGCAGAGCGCGACTGGTCTGCGTTCTTCGAGGCCTCGGTCGACGACCCGCCGATCCCCGAGGGCATCCGACTCGTCGAACGGCTGTGTGATGGCCGGACCGTCGTCCTGCTGACCGCACGCCCGGCAGGGCTCGCCGACACCACGCTGGCGTGGCTGGACCGGCACGGCATCCGGTGGGACCTGCTCGCCATGCGCCGCGACGGCGACCGGGGCAGCTCCCCCGACGTGAAGCGGGCGCTCCTCGCCGACCTTCGCGCCGACGGCTACGAGCCGGTGCTGGCCGTGGACGACGACCCCCGCAACCTCGTCATGTACCGCTGCGAGGGCGTCCCCACGGTGTACGTGCATTCTGGCTACTACGACTGATCTGCCAGTCGTCCGGCCTCGGGGTGAGGAGGAACACGATCCGAGTCCCCCCATGCCTCGTTCCGTGGAGGCATGCTGTGTCGGTGGGGTTCCGAGCCGAACCTCTCCGTGGGGCGAAAGCCTTGCCGGCGATCCGGGCTGGGTAGACCACCGGGGCGGCGATGCCAATTGACTTGTTGCGGGCCGTACGATTGGGCTACCCCATGAACCAAGGAGCACCACCGCACGCATGATCAACGGGATGAAGACCTTCGCTCTCCTCGCCCTGCTGGGCGGGCTCTTCGTTGTGGTGGGTGGGGCCATTGGCGGATCCGGTGGGCTGGTGCTCGGGCTGGGGCTGGGCCTCGTCTTCGTGGGCGGCGCCTACTGGTTCAGCGACAAGGTCGCCATCGCATCAGCCAAGGCCACCCTCGCCGACCCGTCCCAGCACCCTGACTACCACCGGGTCATGACTGAACTCACGCAGGCGGCCGGTATGCCGATGCCGAAGCTCTACGTGTCGCCCAACCCACAGCCCAATGCCTTCGCCACGGGTCGCAACCCCGACCACGCAGCGGTCGCCATCACCCAGGGGCTCATCGACAATCTCTCCTGGTACGAGATCCGCGGCGTGCTGGCCCACGAACTCATGCACGTCCGCAACCGCGACATCCTCGTCGGCTCGGTGGCCGCTGTCATCGGCATGGGCATCACGATGATTGCCCGCATGGCGATGTTCGCCTCGATGTTCGGCGGGGGTGGCCGCAACCGCAACAGCAACCCATTGGGCCAGATCGCCTTCGCCATCCTTGCCCCGATCGCCGCCCTGATGATCCAGTCCGCCATCAGCCGTAGCCGTGAGTTCCACGCCGATGCCTCCGCAGCCCGGCTGATCGGCGACGGCGAGCCACTGGCCCAGGCACTCGAGAAGCTCGAGCACGCCGCCGTGCGCATCCCGTCGGGGGTCGACCCGAACCAGGCCTCCGCCTACATCGTGAATCCGCTCCGAGCCGACGCCCGCCGTGGTGGAGGCGGTCCGAGGCTGTTCTCGACGCACCCGGCGACGGCGGATCGGGTCAGCCGCCTGCGTGAGGGCAACTGGCGGGGCGGAACCATCCAGGGCGGGCCCATCTCCTAGGGAGCGGCAGCCTGGTCTCAGTCCCGGAAGTTGGTGAACTGCAGGGGCAGGTCGAGGTTTGCCTCTTTGATGGCGGCGATGACCTGCTGCAGGGCATCGCGCTTCTTGCCAGACACCCGGAGCTGGTCGCCCTGGGTCTGGGACTGGATGCCCTTGAGGCCCAGGCCCTTGACCAACTTGTTGATCGTGCGGGCGTCGTCGCCCGAGATTCCGGCCTTCAGGCCGGCGACCTGACGTGACCTGCCACCGCCGGCCTGCTCGACGTTGCCCCAGTCGAGGACCTTGAGCGAGACTTTGCGACGGACCAGCTTCTCCTCGAGCACCACGACGAGGGCAGCCAGTCGGTCCTCGGTGGCGGACTCGAGCTTGATGTCGTCGCTGGACAACTCGACCACCGAGTCGGTGCCCTTGAAGTCGAACCGGGTGGCCGCCTCGCGGGCCGCCTGGTCGACGGCGTTGCGGACCTCCTGGAGGTCGATCTCGGAAACCACGTCGAAGGAGGACATGGCTGGCACGCTACCGTCAGGGCCCCGCCGGACCCGCCCCGCCCGCCGCTATCCTCCGCGTCTCCCGGGTCGGTGCCCGAGTGGCCAAAGGGAACGGGCTGTAAACCCGTCGGCATTGCCTTCGGAGGTTCAAATCCTCCCCGGCCCACGCTCTGCTTGTCGATCGGGCCCGCCTTGTGCGGGTCCGATCCACGTCAGTCGAGGAGTGCCTGCATGACGGTCACGTCCTGCCAACGGCCGAACTTGCGGCCGACTTCGCGTTCGACACCGACCAGGGTGAAGCCATGCTTCACGTGCAGCGCCACGCTCGCCTCGTTGCCACCACCGATGCGTGCGACCACGCTGTGGAATCCGCTGTCGCGGGCGGTGGTCAGGAGCTCGCCCAGCAGCCGGTCGGCGACCCCGCACCCTCGGTGGCCCTCGGCGACGTACACCGAGTTCTCGACCGAGGTCCGATAGGCGGCCCGCTCCCTGAACGGCGAGAGGGAGGCGAAGCCGACGATCTCGCCGTCGAGTTCGGCGACGAGCACGCTGAAGGCCCCCGAACGCGCCTCCAGCCAGGTCGACTGGTCCTCGGCCGATCGCTCGACGAGGTCGAACGTGGCCGTCGAGTGCAGGACCTCGTGGTTGTAGATCGACCGGACCGCCTCGGCGTCGTCGGGTTGGGCGAGGCGAACCTGCATGGCCGTGAATGTACCGACGGGGCGTCGGCCCTGCCCATGACGGAACAGAACGGGCGGGGGAAGGCGGTCGCTACGTTGGCGAACACGACCCGCCGTGGCATCCTTTGTGACGGCCGCGGTGGGCGGTCGGGCTCCCTTAGCTCAGTCGGCAGAGCGTCTCCATGGTAAGGAGAAGGTCGACAGTTCGATTCTGTCAGGGAGCTCGCTGGCGACGTAGCTCAGCTGGTAAGAGCGCCCGACTCATAATCGGGAGGTCGACAGTTCGAATCTGTCCGTCGCTACCGAATCCAGCACCGGGGTCCGCCCCCGACATCCATTCCCTATTCCACAGATCCCCACAACGAGTCCCGGAGACCACCTCATGGCGTCCGACAAGCGAGTGTCCGTAACCCTGGAATGCCAGGAGTGCAAGCGGCGCAACTACATCACCACCAAGTCCAAGGTCAACACCCGCGAGCGCATCGAGATCAAGAAGTACTGCCGCTGGTGTCGCACCCATGTACCCCACAAGGAGACCCGCTGACGCTCCCTCGCCAAGCCGACGGACACCAGAATCCTCGGTCAAACTCTCAGCCGGGAAAAGGGGGTGGCTGGTACCCTGTGGCCGGTTCAGCTCCTGTCCACCGGACAGGAGCTGAATGAGAAGGGCAGTGGCTCAATTGGCAGAGCACCGGTCTCCAAAACCGGCGGTTGAGGGTTCGAGTCCCTCCTGCCCTGCAAAGTTCTCGACGGCGTCCGTCTCGCGACGTCCACGCGGGGAGCGCGTGGCCGGAACCGCCCCTAGGCTGACCGACCGACCCATCCTCTCCACCCCCTGAAGGCCTATGCCATGTCCATGAACCGTGAACAGAGGCGCATGATGCAGCGCCAGGGCGAGGTCGACGCCGAGGGAGAGCCGATCCGGACCCGTCGCGAAGCCCCCCAGCAGCGGTCGAAGGAGGAGCGCACCAGCCCACTCCAGTTCTTCCGGGAGTGCCGGGCCGAACTGCGCAAGGTGGCCTGGCCGACCCGCTCCGAGACCCTCAACTACACGATCGTCGTCGTGATCACCATCACCATCGTGACGGTCCTGGTTGCCGGCCTCGACTGGCTGTTCTCCAATTCCATCCTCGAACTGTTCGACGTCTGATGAGCATCAACGAAGAAACCGAACTCACCGTCCAGGACGTCGCCGACCTGCTGCCCACCGGCACGGTCGACCCGGTGGTGGCCGAGGCCGACCCGACCAGCTTCGAGCCGGTCGCCGACCCGGTCGGCCAAGACGCCCCGGTAGTCGAGGAGGCACCCGTCGTCGTCGGCGAGGACGAACTCTTCGACGAGGAGGTCGAGGCTCGGGCACCGGTGGAGAGTCCCTACGACCGCCCCGGAAAGTGGTTCGTCGTACACACCCAGTCGGGCTATGAGAAGAAGGTTCGCCAGAACCTCGAGTCCCGCATCGCCTCGATGCACCTCGAGGAGCGGATCCACGAGGTCGTCATTCCGATGGAGGACGTCGTCGAGTTCCGCAACGGCCGCAAGGCGACCATCTCCAAGAAGATGTTCCCCGGCTACCTGCTCGTCCGGTGCCACCTGGACGACATCAGCTGGGCTGCTGTCCGCGACACTCCGGGCATCGTCAACTTCGTGGGTTCCGGGGGCAAGCCCCTGCCCCTCGGGAGGCAGGAGGTCGAGAACCTCCTCCAGGCGCCCGACGAGGACAATTTCGAGAGCCCCCGAAAGTCCCGGGCCCGCTTCGGCTTCGACGAGGGCGAGACCGTGCGGGTCAAGGAAGGCCCGTTCGGCGGCTTCTCCGGCGAGATCATCGAGATCAACGAAGACCAGCTCAAGGTCAAGGTGCTGGTCAACATCTTCGGCCGGGAGACCCCGGTCGAGCTCTCGTTCTCCCAGGTGGCACAGCTCTAGGCGTCCCCAGATGGCCGCCAGGGTGGTCGGGCCGCGGGTTGGCAAAGCCCCGGGTTCCGCCCAGACTTGGCCGTTCTCATGAGCCGGCGTGGTCCCACGTCGGTACCGATCCCCGAATCCCGAAGCGAGTCCAGGAACATGGCGAAGACCAAGCCCATCGCCGCAGTCGTCAAGATCCAGATCCCCGCCGGTGCGGCGTCTCCCGCCCCACCCGTGGGTACCGCCCTCGGCCCCCACGGCGTGGCGATCATGGACTTCTGCAAGGAGTACAACGCCCGGACCGAGGCCAAGCGCGGCCAGATCATCCCGGTCGAGATCACGATCTACGAGGACCGCTCCTTCTCGTTCGTGACCAAGACACCACCCACATCGTTCCTGGTGCGCCAGGCGGCCGGCCTCGACAAGGGCTCCGAGAACCCGGGGCGCGAGGAGGCCGGTTCGATCACCTGGTCCCAGGTGGCCGAGATCGCCGAGGTCAAGATGCCCGACCTCAACGCCATCGACGTCGAGGGTGCCAGATTGCAGGTTGCTGGTACCGCCCGCAGTATGGGCATCGCGGTCGTCTGACCGACTGCACGTCCCATTCGAAAACCAAACGCAGCGGCCATCCGAACGGATGGTTCCGGGACGGGAGAGGACCTCGCTCCGCCGGAGACAACCGCGACACCGAGGGAGCCAGGAGGAATGGCGACATGGTGAAGGGAAAGCGGTACACGGATGCCGTCGTACGATTCGACCAGGAGCACCAGCATTCGGCCCATGAGGCCCTCGAACTGGTGAAGGGCTTCTCGGGCGCCAAGTTCGATGAGAGCATCGACGTGGCGATCCGCCTGGGCGTCGACCCCCGCAAGCCCGAGGAGATGATTCGCGGCACGGTGGCGTTGCCGTCCGGAACCGGCAAGGACGTCCGCATCGCGGTCTTCGCCCAGGGCGCCGCTGCCACGGCCGCCCGTGATGCCGGCGCCGACTACGTCGGCGGTGACGAACTCGCTGCCGAGGTCGAGGGCGGCATGCTCGACTTCGACGTGGCCATCGCCTCGCCCGAGATGATGCCCACGGTCGGCAAGTTGGGTCGGGTGCTCGGCCCCCGCGGCCTGATGCCCAACCCCAAGACGGGAACCGTCACCGACGATGTGGCGAAGGCTGTCGGGGAGTTCAAGGGTGGCAAGGTCGAGTTCCGCACCGATCGCTACGGCAACGTCCATGTCCCGATCGGCAAGGTCGGCTTCGAGGTCGATGCCGTCCACGCCAATCTTCGGGCCGTCGTTGACGAATTGGTGCGGCGCAAGCCGTCGGCCTCGAAGGGTCGCTTCGTCAGGAAGGTCTCCGTGTCGTCGACGATGGGTCCGGGCGTCCGTATCGATCCGGTGCTCATAGACGAGTAGCAGCCTTCGGGTTGGGCCGCCACGAGGCGCCGGTAGCCTGCCCGCCACAATCGAATCGTTCACCGAAGACCTCGCGGTTGTGCCCAGGCGGCACAGAACGAGTCCCGGCCCCTGACCACCGGGGGGCGTGACCGCCGGAGCAGGAGAGCCTCGGAATCGGTCCGGACCGTCGTGTCCGTCGCTGGTCCTCGGTGTGCGAATCCGATCCGCCGCGGCGGCATCGGACCCATCAACAGGACCAGTTCCGAGGAAGTGAGCGAGAGTGTCGGACGACAAGGAATCCCGGGCCGGGAAGGTCGCGGTCGTCGACGAGGTCCGTGAACGACTGTCGTCGACCGAAGCGGTCGTGCTGACCGAATACCGCGGTCTGGACGTACCCGCACTCGCCGAATTGCGCCGTGCGCTGCGCGATGCCGGCGGTGAGTACAAGATCTACAAGAACACCCTGGTGCGGTTCGCCGTCCAGGAGTTGGGTCTCGACCTCGAGGACCTGCTTGTCGGGCCGACCGCGATGGCCTTCGTGGGCGAGCGCGAGGACGGTACGGCCGGCGACCCTGTCTCCGTGGCCAGGGCACTCCGAGAGTTCGCCAAGGACCACGCCGACCTTCTCATCAAGGGCGGCCTGCTCGAGGGCAAGCGCCTGAGCTCCGAAGAGATCGACACCCTGGCGCAGATCGCTCCGCGCGAGGTCCTGCTGGCCCATTTGGCGGGAGCCATTGCGGCCCCGATGCAGCAGTTCGCCGGCCTCCTGCAGGCGCTGCCGCAGAACATGGCCTACGCCCTGAAGGCACTGATCGAAGAACGGGGCGGAGTGGTCGCCCCTGCCGAGGAAGATGCGACCGAGGCTGCCGCCGATGAAGCG